>Ga0137403_10001560_pt1 | contig 28777 bp, 21 predicted proteins | sample CZOMad2_1_16fung_FD_122057 | JGI IMG/M metagenome (GOLD analysis project Ga0137403, IMG submission 122057) | Vadose zone soil fungal communities from Angelo Coast Range Reserve, California, USA - CZOMad2_1_16fungal (Hybrid Assembly) | ecosystem: Environmental > Terrestrial > Soil > Vadose zone... | reverse complement strand
GCGCACTTTAATTTGAACCGGCTTGGCGCGATCTGCCGGGAATATCAGCCCAATTTGTACGGCGTAACGACAAGTCCGTTGCACCGAGGCTTGGCTACGGACCGATTGCTAGCCGAATGGCACCTCGATTCAGCGCGCGCTGTGGGCGCCATTGAAAATCTCGTCAAAGATCCCGTGGAGGCGCCAGCAAGAATTGAGTTGCCTGCAGAGCTGGAGCGCTGGCAGGGCGAAGGTTCCTCGCAAGTCGGAGTGGTTCAGGCCCGTGTGCGCGGAGAGTTTACGAAGTGGTTTGCCAAAGGGTATGCGGCAGTCGGCCTACGAACGACGCCGGGAAACCGGGCGTATCTTCTCACTCCATGGAGCGACTTCTAGGAAAGGCAAATCGACTGGAAAATATGCGCATACGCGAAATCACGCTACAGGAAATAGGGATGAAACTGGTGGACCCGTTCGAAACCAGCATGGACCGCACGGTGGCGCGCCGGATCATGTTGGTGCAGGCGGATGTGGACGGCGTGATTGGTTGGGGCGAATGCGTTGCTGGCGAAACACCCTATTACAGCCCGGAAACGGCTGATACAGCATGGCTCATCCTTCGAGATTTCCTGTGGCCGTTGATTAAGGGAAAGGATTTTGGCTCGGCTGGCGAAGTATGGGAATTGCTCGCGCGTGTTCGCGGCCATAACATGGCCAAGGCTGGGCTGGAAGCCGCTGTATGGGACGCGGAAGCCAAACAAAAAGGAGTGCCGCTCGCAAAACTGATTGGCGGCGTGCGCGAGGAGATTGCTTGCGGGGTTTCCATCGGGATAAAAGAGTCGCTGGATGAACTTACGGCAGCAGTGAAGAAAGAACTCGGTGATGGATACCAGCGGATCAAAATCAAGATTAAGCCGGGATATGATCTGGAGCCGGTGCGGCGCCTGCGGCAGGAGTTTCCGCGGATCAAGCTGATGGTCGATGCCAACTCGGCTTACACGCTGGAGGATTGGCCGCTCCTCAAACAGCTTGAGGGTTTTTACCTGATGATGATTGAACAGCCGCTCGGTTGGGACGACCTCTACAGCCACGTCGAACTGCAGAAAAAACTCGAGACGCCGATCTGCCTGGACGAGTGCATCCATACAGAGGAGCAGGCGCAGGCGGCCATCGAACTGGGCGCCTGCAAAATCATCAACATCAAACTTGGCCGAGTGGGCGGGTACACCGTGTCGCGGCGCATCCACGATCTTTGCCAGCGGCATGGCATTCCCGTGTGGTGCGGAGGGATGCTGGAAGCGGGCATCGGGCGGGCGCACAATATCGCACTCTCGACGCTGCCCAATTTTACCCTCCCCGGCGATGTGGCCGCGAGTAAACGGTATTGGGAGGAAGACATTATCCTTCCGGAAGTTACTGTATCGCCGCAAGGCACGATTCGCGTACCCACGGGTCCGGGCATAGGATTCGAACCGCGACTCGATCGAATTGACGACCTCACTGTGCGAAAAGAACGCCTGGCCTGAGCGGTGAAAATCGAGAACTCCACCGGACGCCCGCCAAGCCGCGCCGTTCTGGGCGCTTCCTTGGCTCTCGTTATCCTCATCTGGGCGGTTAATTTCATCGCGGCGAAGATCGGGCTGCGTTCGCTGCCGGCCGCGACTCTGGCGTCGTTCCGAGTGGTGCTCGCGGGCGCGGTCATGATCCCATTCTATTTAGTCTGCTCGCGGCTGCCCGCCTTTGCCGAGACCGCCGAAACTCGCAGGCGCGGGTTGACCTTGGGCGACCTATGGACTTTTTTGTACATGGGCTTCTTCGGCGTGACGGTGAATCAGATCTGTTTTACTGTTGGATTGCGGTATACATCGGTGAGCCATGCGTCCGTGATCGTGGGGATGGGGCCGATCTATACGCTGATTTTTGCGGTGCTCTTCAAGTTGGAAACGGCGACTTGGCGAAAGGCGATCGGCATGGTGATTGCGCTCGCAGGGATTGCTTTCATGGCTTCGGAAAATGGCATCTCCACGCACTCGCCATCGCTGCTGGGCGATGCCATCACTATGACCGGCTCGATTGGTTTCGCGATGTACATGGTTCTTGGAAAGCGTCTGGGTGGGCGCTACGACCCCTTGACCATGACGGCGTTTAGCCACTATGCGGGCGCGCTAATGGTTCTGCCGGTCGCGATCTATCGTGCTGTTACTCTCGGCTCTTTGGAGCATTGGCGGGCCGTCGCTTGGAGCGGTTGGGCCGCGCTGGCTTATATGGCAGTCTTCAGCTCTGCCCTAGCATACGTTTTCTACTTCTGGTTGCTGCGTTACCTGGAAGCGTCGCAATTGAGCGCGTTCACGTATATTCTGCCGGTCGTGGCGACGGTTCTCGGAATTTTGTGGCTTGGCGAAAAGGGCTCCTGGGGACAAGTCCTGGGTGGGGCTCTCGCGCTTGGCGGAGTCTATTGGATTGAGTCGGGCCGAGCCGCTGTCGTGAAGGCTATTGCCGCCCCGTAAACTGTGCTGGGCTCGGCCGTCGCTGAACTGGGTTTCCGCCTGACAGATTTAGAAATCTGGGCTCAGACGTTCCTGCCGTCATCGGTCTCCTCGCGGCGGTCCATGAGAAGCTTGTCCAGGAAACCGACCGCTGCGACCCACACCGCGCCCGCGCAGTATCCGGCGACGACGTCGCTAGGGTAATGCACCCCGAGATAGATCCGCGATAGACCGATCATCGCGATTAGGACAGCCGCGACTATCCAGATGCAGGATTTGGAGGCCTTCCCAGGCGCACGGGCCGCGAAAATTGCGGACAGCACTCCATAGAAGCAGAGCGCTCCAAAGGCGTGGCCGCTGGGGAAACTGTAGGAGCTCGGCGAGGTGCCGAAAAAGGCGACCGGCCGCGGGCGATGAAATGCTAACTTCAATGCGAAATCGAGGGCAGCCATGCCGATCATGGTGACCGCCAGCAACGCCGCCAGGCGGATTTGGCGCAAGTAGAGAAACGCACTAAGGATGACCAGGCACAGGACGCTCACGGTCGCGACCGATCCAAGGAAGGAGAATCCCAACATTAAGCGTGTGAGTCCCGGGGTGGCGTGGTCATGGATGGCCGCCCGTATAAAAGAGTCAAATCTCTGGGTATCACCTTCGAGCATCTCTTCCGCCAGCCAGCCGAAAATGAACAGGGCAGCGGCGGCGATGAGAAAGGCACCCAGGAGCAGGAGTGCGTTGTTTAGGTTCTTCGGCTTTTGCATGTCATTGGTCTGCGAAGGAATGGAATCTTATCTGTTCCCAGCGGTGAAATCGAATCCCCCCAGAATTCCTAGTGGAAACGCCGTCCAAGGAGAGCGGTCCCGAAGTTGGTGGCGCGAAATAAGCTTTGATGGAAGAATAGCGGCCGGTTTACTCAGCTCCACGCAATCCGGCCGACAGCGTGGAGACTAGCCACCCAGGAGGCAAAACTTTGCCCGGGATTCCTATGCGCAGTGGCGGTGCCGCCGCCCGAATCGCGGTAATACCTGGCGATGGTATCGGGGCGGAGGTGACCCCGCAGGCGGTGAAGGTATTGATGGCAGTTACCGCGCCCGGTAGGCGGCCGCTGGAATTTGTCGAATTTGACTGGAGCGCGGAGAAGTATCTGCGCGAAGGTATATCCCTGCCACCCGGCGCGGTCGAGATGCTGCGCGACGAGTTTGACGCCATTCTTTTTGGCGCGCTAGGCGATCCTAGGGTGCCATCGAATCAGCATGCTGCGGACATCCTGCTTGGCCTACGCTTCAAACTCGACCTGTACGTCAACGCCAGGCCCGTTGAACTGCTACTCGACCGGCTCACACCGCTGCGCGATCGGACTGAGAAAGACATCCGGTTTATGGTGTTTCGTGAAAACACCGAAGGACTGTATGTGGGGGTGGGCGGGTTCTTTAAGAAGGGCACGGCGGACGAGATTGCCGTTCAGGAGGACGTGAACTCGCACAAGGGCGTGGAGCGCATCATCCGCTATGCGTTTCAGTACGCGCGCCAAAACGGTTTGAAGCGCGTGTGCATGAGCGACAAGTCCAATGCTATGAACTTTGCCCATGACCTATGGCAGAGGGTGTTTAAGGAAGTCCGGAAGGAATACTCGGACATCGATTCCCGGCACCTTTATATTGATACCCTGGCGATGGAGGTCATCAGGGACCCGAGCCAGTTCGATGTGATCGTGACCTGCAATCTCTTTGGAGACATTATCAGCGACCTGGGGGCACAGCTTGCGGGCGGCTTGGGGCTGGCACCATCTGGAAACATACACCCGGGCAAGACGTCACTCTTTGAGCCGGTACACGGCTCGGCGCCAAGTATCGCGGGAAAGGGAATCGCGAACCCCTTGGGTTCCGTCCTTACTTCGGCGATGATGCTGGAATTCCTGGGTTGGAAGCCGGAAGCTGCGGCTCTCCGCACCGCTGTTCGAGCAGCGCTTAAGGAGAATCACGTGACGCCCGACCTCGGCGGCGACAAGCGCACGGCAGAGGTAGGTGACTGGCTGGCCAGCAGATCCGTCGAAGCACTCGCCTTGCAGCGGTGAACTGTTGGAAATGCGCGACGCGCATGAGGCTAGGGCTCCTCATTGAGATTGGGTGAAGGAATAATCTCGAAGTTCTGGCTAAAGTAATACTTGAAGTGTTCTGTGGTTTGGATTTGCCTAGCGTTCTCTGGCCATCAGGGTCAGAAACATTCCCAGTAGAAACCCTCCGATATGCGCCCACACGGCGACTCCTCCGGTAACCTTCGTGCCCAGGGTGCTTAGTCCTGCGAGGAATTGCATGAGATACCACAAGCCTAGAAAGAGCACTGCGGGTATGGGAATAGGGAAGATGACTACCAGGGTAAGAATACGCGCCCGCGGGTAGAGCAGGATGTAAGCGCCCATGACGCCGGAGATCGCGCCGCTGGCTCCAACGGCCGGGATGTTGGAATGGAAATTGAACAGAACGTGCAGAAGCCCCGCTCCGATACCGCAGACCAGGTAGAAAAAGAGGTAAGTGAAGTGTCCAAAGAAGTCCTCGACGTTGTCGCCGAAGATCCAGAGGAAAAGCATGTTGCCGGCGATGTGAAACCAGCCGAAATGGAGGAACATGCTGGTTACCAGGGGAAAGAAGGCGACTTCAAAGCTGGTGTGCCCGGCAAGGAACGCAGGAATGCGGGCAGGCACTTCGGAGTAAGAGAGGAACAGCGCTTCAAAGGTGCCGCGAGGCATGGTGGCCTCGAGACCCAACCCATAGAGAAATATGACTATGTTGGCAAGGATCAGGGTGATGTTGACGAAGGGATAGGTGCGCGAAGGGTTGAGGTCCTTGAGAGGGATGAACATAGGTGAAGGTCCGCAGCAGAGTAGCGAAACACGGCGAAAATGAAAAGGGCAGGAGTGAAGATACTTAGCGTCCGATAATGTTGCCGCCCCAAAAGTTCTAGTTAACAGAATAAATTGACGCCCGCAATCTCATCAATCTGCTGTCCTTAGCTCGATGCGTTCGGAGACGCGCGCTAAAAACGAAAACCCTATTTTCAATTTATGGGAGCTTGCCGAGATGATTTTTCGCGAAATGTTTCACGGGAACATTGCGCGATGGATGCGCGTGTGGTAATTACAATAGTTCTGCGTGTGCGCGCGTTTCGGACAGAATGCGGCAATTGGTCCGGCGCAGCGTCGGCGCGCCGACTGCTCATGCCTGCGCGGGAAACGGAAGCCATAATACTGAAGACATTTCCCCTGGGCGAAGCGGATCGCCTGGTGAGTTTCTTTGGGCGCTCGTCGGGAAGGATGCGCGGCGTGGCTGCGGGGGCACGGCGGGTAAAGAATCGCTACGGCTCGACGCTGGAAATTCTTTCTCACGTGCAGATCTGGTACGTCGAAAAGGAGACGCGGGACCTGGTGCGTATCCAGCAAGCCGATTTGCTCGAATCCTTTCATAAGGCACAGAGCGACTACGGGCTTAGCACCGGCCTCGCGGTAATCAGCGAGATCTCGGAGCTGATTCTGCCGGAGCACGAGGTTTCTGAGCCGATGTTCCGGCTGATCCTGCTGGTTGCGAGGGAGGTGGAGCGCACCGGCGACTGGAACTTGCCGCTGAGCTACTTCGCGTTCTGGACGGTAAGACTGGGCGGCTGGTTGCCGCGCTTTGACCGATGCGTCGTTTGCGACGCGGCGCTGGGGGTGAAAGCAGCTTTTTTCGGAGCGCAGCAGTCCGGCCTCTATTGCGAGAACTGTAAGCTTGCGGGGATGAAGCCGATGCACGTCGGGGCCAGGACTCTTGCTGAAAGATTCACTGGCGAGCGGCTGGATCGAATCGCAGACGAGGAAGCAATGAAGGCTAGCGCGAAGGAATTGCGCGAGGCCGCGCTTGGCTGGATTGAGGTGCACCTCGAAAGGCAGTTAAGAACGCGGGAGCTTCTGGAGACGACTTGAAAGCTAAAGTAAAACTTGAGAAAAAATCGCAGGGCCTCAATTTTCAGGATTTGATTTTGCAGCTCTCGCATTTCTGGGTAAAGCAGGGGTGCGTCCTTCAGCAACCTTATGACGTGGAAGTCGGTGCGGGCACCATGCACCCGGAAACGTTTCTGCGTGTGCTCGGTCCAAGCGCTTATCGCGTTGGATACGTGCAACCCAGTCGTCGGCCCGCCGACGGTCGTTATGGCGAGAATCCCAACCGTTTGTACAAGCACTCCCAATTCCAGGTGGTCCTGAAACCTTCGCCGGTTGATGTGCAGGATGTCTATCTCAAGAGCCTTGGCGCGATCGGCATCAACCTGAAAGAGCACGATATTCGTTTTGAAGAAGACAACTGGGAATCGCCGACTCTCGGCGCCTGGGGCATCGGGTGGCAAGTGTTGCTAGACGGACTGGAGATTACCCAGTTCACTTATTTTCAGCAGAGCGGTGGAATCGATCTTGACCCCATCTCCGTGGAACTCACGTACGGCCTTGAACGCATTTGCGCTTTTCTGCAGGGCGTGGAAAGCGTCTACGATCTTCGCTGGTCTGCCGACAAGACCTACGGCGACATCCGGCTGATGGAAGAGCAGCAATTCTCGGAATACAGTTTTGGGCGAAGCGATGCGCCTGCGATTCGCGCTGAATTTGAATTGCATGAGAAGCAGGCCAAGGAACTCCTCGACGGATTCAAGGGGCTGGAAGGGAAGGATCTAGCGCGGTATCCGGTCCTCGCGGCCTACGACCATTGCCTGAAGTGCTCGCAGTTGTTCAATTTGATGGACGCGCGCGGAGTCATCTCCACGACCGAACGCGCTGCGTTGATGGCGCGGGTTCGCACCCTGGCGTGCCGAACGGCTGCGGCCTATCTGGCGCAGATTGGCGGCGGAACACCGCAGCGCGAGGTGCGGGCATGAAAGGTGCAGCCAAAGAAAAACGAGTCGAACTGCTCTTTGAAGTGGGCTGCGAGGAAATTCCGGCGGGGATGCTGCCGAAGGCGGAGGAGGAACTCCGCACGAACATCGAGAAGCTGATCGCTGCGGAGAATCTTTCTGAAGGAGTGTCGGTAGAGACGTTCAGCGCGCCTCGGCGGCTGGTTGCGTGGGTCCGCGGACTGCTTGCCAAGCAGGCGGACGTTGAGATGGAAGTGACTGGGCCGCCCAAGTCGGTGGCGTACGATTCCGTCGGCGCGCCGACACGCGCGGCGTTGAGCTTCGCGGAGAAGCAGCGGGTTCATGTTAATGAGTTGTATCTGGTGAAGACACCCAAGGGTGAGTACCTCGCAGCCAAGCAGATCAAGTTAGGCAGAACCGCCGAGCAGATTCTTGTCGCCATCCTTCCGCGCGCAGTACACGACCTGACTTGGCCGCGATCAATGACCTGGACGGGACTGGAAGGCGCGCGGTTCATTCGGCCGATACGTTGGATCGTGGCCGTACTTGACGGCAAGCCGTTGAAGCTTACTGTCGCCGGCATTGCTGCCGGAAGCAGCACGCGCGGCCATCGTTTTCTTGGATCGAGCGACATTGCGGTCAAGAGCTTTGCGGACTACGAGAAGAAGTTGCGGCAAAATGGCGTCATCGTTCGGCCGGCGGACCGCCAGGAGAAGATCGCGAAGGAACTCGACACCCACGCCAAGCGGGGTAGCTATCGCATTCACGAGGACGCCGCGCTTCGCAAACTGGTGGCGTATCTCAATGAATACCCAACGGTCATCCAAGGAGCTTTCGATCCGGCGTTTCTAAACCTGCCCGACGAAATCCTGGTGACGGTCATGCGCGACCACCAGAAGTATTTCGCGGTGGAGAAGAAAAATGGGGAACTGGCGCCGCACTTCCTGGCGGTGATCAATGTCGACAAGGATTCCAAAGGACTGATCCGCGCGGGCCATGAGCGTGTGCTGCGTGCGCGGTTTGCAGATGCACAGTTCTTCTGGCAGGCGGATCAGAAATGTCGGCTCGCCGACTATCTGCCAAAGCTGGAGCGCGTCACATACGAATCGCGCCTGGGGAGCTATCGCGACAAGGTCGAGCGAATCCGGGCTATCTCGAGGTGGCTCACGGAGCAATGGTTTAATCTCGGGATGCTCCTCGCCCACGTGGCGGAGGCCGACCGTGCTGCCGAGCTTGCCAAGTGCGACCTCGCCACGGAGATGGTTCGTGAGTTTACCGAGTTGCAAGGAATCGTTGGGGGGCTCTACGCGCGCGCCCAAGGAGAGCCGGACGAGATCGCCGACGCCGTCTACGATCACTACCGGCCCGTCGGTCTCGAAGATCCTATCCCGCGGAATCTGACCGGGTGCGCGGTGGCGCTCGCGGACAAACTGGATTCCGTGGTGGGCTGTTTCGCAGTGGGAGTTGTTCCTACAGGTTCGAGCGATCCTTACGCCCTGCGCCGCGCGGCGCTCGGGATCGTCAAAATCATTCTGGAGAAGAAGCTGCCTGTGTCACTTTCGTTGGCAGTTGGTGCAGCAGCGAAAGCGCTGCTCACTCATAAACCCAAGCGTGGCGTCACGCCCGACCAAGAAACTCAGATCCTCGACTTCATCTTGGACCGCGCCAAATTCGTCTTCCGCGAGCGGGAAGGCTTTGGCTACGATGAAGTCAGTGCCGTATTCCGTGCCGGCGCCGACGACTTGGTGGACGCGCAGAAACGCTTGGTGGCGTTGAAGGCCATTCGCAAGTCGAAGAACTTCGAACCGCTGGCTGTCTCCTTCAAGCGCATTCGCAAAATCCTTGAGAAGGCCAACATTGCTCCTGGCGAACCGCACCAGGTGAATCCAGATTTGTTCGAGAGTCCCGCCGAGCGCGAGCTTTACTCCGGGGTTCGTGAAGCGGCGGCAAGAGTACAAGCTCACAAACGCGCAGGGAAGTATCAGGAGGCGCTTGAGACCATCGCCAGTCTTCGAAAAGTTGTGGACCATTTTTTTGATAGCGTGATGGTGATGGCGGAAGTTGAAGCCGTGCGCAGCAATCGCCTGGCGTTGCTGGCGGAATTGCTGCGGGAGTTTACGACGGTGGCGGATTTTTCAGAACTCGGCGGTGAAGAGCGGCGTTGAGCCACTTCAAGTATTGCTTGAAGTCGTGAATGTGTCGGCGTGCCGACAATATTTTGCGGCCGCGATTTGGAATGGCAGTTGGAACAATCAACTTTCAACTCTAACCAAGACAAGCGAGGAACACAGTGAGTAAATGGGTCTATTTTTTCGGTGCAGGGAAAGCGGAGGGCGACGGAAGCCGTAAAGCGCTTTTGGGCGGGAAAGGCGCAGGACTAGCGGAGATGAGCCGGATCGGCCTGCCGGTGCCCCCGGGCTTCACCATAACAACGGAAGTTTGCACTTATTACTACGGCAACAAGAAAAAATATCCGAAGGCGCTTGAGGCGGAGGTAAAGGGAGCTGTCGCGCGTGTCGAGAAGATCATGGGCACGAAATTTGGCGACAAAACTGCGATGCCCATGCTGGTGTCGGTGCGCTCCGGCGCGCGCGATTCGATGCCCGGAATGATGGACACGATTTTGAACCTTGGCCTGAATGATGAAACCGTATTGACGTTGGCCAAGGCGACCAAGAACGAGCGCCTCGCGTGGGACTGCTACCGACGGTTCATTCAGATGTATGGCGATGTTGTGATGAACGTGCAGAAGCGCCCGAACGAGGACCACGAACCATTTGAGGTGGTGATTCACGCGCTGAAGCATGAACGGTATCACGCCGATATCGACGACCCGAAGCTGACGGTGAACGACCTTCAGGAAATGGTTGTTCGCTTCAAGAAGTTGATCAAGGAACGCACCGGCTCGGAGTTCCCGCAAGACCCCTGGAAACAACTATGGGGCGCGGTGGGAGCGGTGTTCGGTTCCTGGATGAACGATCGCGCGGTCGTGTATCGCCGCAAGTACAACATACCGTCCGAATGGGGCACCGCCGTGAACGTGCAGGCGATGGTCTATGGCAATACTGGCGACAAGTCCGGGTCGGGAGTGGCGTTCACGCGCGATCCGGCGACGGGCGAGAAAGTCTTCTACGGAGAATTCCTGATTAACGCGCAGGGCGAGGACGTGGTGGCGGGAGTGCGCACGCCGGAGCCAGTGGCCCAGCTCAAGAACTACATGCCGAAAGCTTTCCACGAATTGGAGAAAATCCGCCAGACCTTAGAGAAACACTTTAAGGACGTGCAAGACTTCGAGTTCACCATCCAGGACGAAAAGGTTTTCATGCTGCAGACGCGCAACGGCAAGCGCACGGGTTTAGCGGCGGTCCGTTTTGCGATTGAAATGGAAAAGGAGAAGTTGATCGATTGGAAGACCGCCATCCGCAGAGTGCCTGCAGATCAGCTCGATCAAGTGCTAGCGCCGGTGTTCGATCGCAACGCCGTTAAGGCCGCTAAGTGCATTGCCAAGGGACTTCCGGCGGGGCCTGGGGCTGCCGCCGGCAAGATGTATTTGAACGCGGAGCGTGCGGCTGCGGCGGCCGCCAGAGGCGAGAAAGTCTTGCTGGTTCGGAACGAAACTTCACCGGAAGATTTGCGTGGCATGATCGCTGCCGAAGGAATTCTAACGGCAAAGGGCGGGGTCAGTTCGCACGCGGCGCTCGTGGCTCGTCAGATGGGGAAGGTCTGTGTATGCGGAGCGGCGGCGTTGCAGATTGATTACGCGGCCAAGACCATGACCGTCGATGGCGTGACGTACAAAGAAGGGGACTTTCTTTCCATCAACGGAACCGCCGGAGAAGTCTATCCAGGCCAAATACCCACGGCGGCGTCCGAAATCGTTCAAGTGCTTATTGAGAAATCGCTCGAGGCTAGCAAGAGCCAGACGTACCAGAACTTTAAGAAGCTGATGGACTGGTGTGCCAAGGTCACCCGGCTGAGTGTGCGAACAAATGCCGACACACCGGAGCAGACGGCCCATGCCATCGCCTTCGGCGCGGTTGGCATCGGTTTGTGCCGCACCGAACACATGTTCTTTGAAGGCAATCGCATCGACGCCATGCGCGAAATGATTTTGGCGGACACCAAGGAACACCGGGAAGCAGCGCTTGCCAAGATTCTGCCCTATCAACGGGAAGACTTCGTCGGTATGTTCAAGGAGTTAAAAGGATATCCGGCGACGATACGATTTCTGGATCCCCCGCTGCATGAATTCCTCCCGCACGAGGGCTCGGCTCAAAACGATCTGGCAAAGAAGATGGGAGTGCCGGTCGAAAAGATCAAACAGAGAGTTAAAGAATTACATGAGTTTAACCCAATGCTCGGATTCCGAGGCTGCCGGCTAGGTATTGTGTACTCCGAGATTTCGGAGATGCAATCGCGAGCAGTGTTCGAGGCTGCGGCTGAGGTTCAGAAGTCGGGAATTAAAGTGCATCCTGAGGTTATGATTCCCCTCGTGGGCTTCAAGAAAGAACTCGACTTGCAAGTGGAGGTCGTTCATCGCATCGCGGGTGAGGTCATGAAGGAAAAAGGTGTGAAGCTGAATTATCTAGTCGGCACGATGATTGAGGTGCCTCGGGGCGCGCTCACGGCCGACGAGATTGCGCAGACGGCCGAGTTTTTCAGCTTCGGGACCAATGACTTGACTCAGACGTGCCTCGGCATGAGTCGCGACGATTCCGGTTCTTTCCTCGGTCCGTATCAGGAGCTCGAGATCGTCAAGAAGAATCCCTTCGCCACGATCGACCAGTCAGGCGTCGGCCAGCTAATCACCATGGCCGTCGAGAAGGGGAACAAAACTCGTCCAGGCATCAAGCTGGGAATCTGCGGAGAACACGGGGGTGACCCGGATAGCGTGAAGTTCTGCCATCGAGCCGGGTTGACCTATGTGAGTTGCTCGCCGTTTCGGGTCCCGGTTGCTCGCTTAGCCGCAGCTCAAGCAATGGTTGAAGAAGAGGAAGCAAAGAAAAATAAGAGAAAGTAGCCGAGAATCTCGACCGACGTAAATCTAAAGTAATACTTGAAGCCGTCGGCGGGGCAGACATTCTTACGATTGCTGCTCGTCTGGCGGCTCCTTTTTTTTACGTCGGCATCTTGAAGAAGAAATACATCCCCAGAAAAAAGAAGATGATGTCCGGGGACCATCCGGAAAGCAAAGGTGGCAACTGGCCCACGCTGCCCATGGCTTCGAGAAGCGCGGCCATAGCCCAGTAGGTGACTCCGATGCCTACTCCGAGAGCGACGCCGCCCAGGGCGCCACGTGTGCCTACCAGGAATGCGAACGGAATCGCCAGTAGCATGCTGACGGGAGCCATCAGCGGGTAGGCAATTTTCTTGTGCCATTGCACAGTCAGATTGGTGACGTCGAATCCGGCGCGATGGAGCCCGTCAATGTAGGTGCCCAGCTCGGGGAGGCTCATCTGAAACGCCTGGCGCACCTCGCGATTGAAGTAACTCGGCGGTTCGGTTAGTTCCGGAGGAGCCGCGGCGGTAAACTGCTCGTAATGGGCGATTGAGCCGTCAGCGAAATCACGCACCCAGCCCCCCTCAAGCACCCAAACGTGTTGCGATTCCGACCACCGGCCGCGCTTCGCAAAAATGCGCCGGCGCATCTGGAAATTTGCCGGATCGATTTCCAGAACGCTGAGTCCGCCGAAAAGGTTTTGCAGCGGGTCGAACAGGTCATAATTGTAAATCTTGTAGTTTTCTCCAAAGATCCAGCGCTGTGGACGGGTGTAGGTCTGTGGAGGCCGTCCCTTGATCTGGTTATGGAGTGCGTCTTGGCGCTGGTTGGCATACGGAAGGTAGGTGTAGTCGAGCACGAACATGGTAACTGCCAACGCCGCGCCGGCAAGGAAGAGCGGTACCGCCAGCCGGTGCAAGCTCGTGCCACCAGCTTTAATGGCCACGATTTCGTTGTTCTTGCTCATGACTCCGAGGGTGACGAGCACTGCCACCAGGGCTCCCAAGGGCAAGAAATTGTAAAGGAGGTAGGGGGTAAGATAACGGAAGTAGTTGATAACCGTAAGAAATGGCACTTTGTGACGGGCGATATCGTCGAAGAGCTCGAAGAGCGTGAACGTCTCGTACAAAAAGACAAAAATAGCCATGAGCAGCGCGAAGTAGTAAGAAAATCGGCGCAGGATGTACAAGTCCATCAAACGGGGGAAACTTCCACCGGAAGGTGCGACGATCTCTTGCCGGTCCCCATTGGTAACGCGCGCAGCCGCCGTCCGCGCCCGGGCTTGCGCCTTGCGCCGCCGCTGCAGGCGAATCCATTTCTTGATGTATCCAAACGGACGGAGCCAGCGGCTTTCGCCTCGGAATTGCTCCATCCTCGGGAGCAGTGCGAAACCCAGCGTCGCTAGAACGCTGTCGGCGATCCAAATCCCTTCGGAAGGCAAAACCTTGCCCTGGCGTGCCAGCCCCGCACCCATCACCAACATCAGGTAATAGGAAGCGATCACCACCACCGCGATCAACGAGCCTGCTGCCCGGCCACCACGGCGCGGTTGTGCCCCGAGCGGCACAGCGACCAGGGCAAACACGAGGCACGCCACGGGAAACGCAAACCGCCGGTGAAACTCCACTCGCGCTTCCCGCCATCCGGGACCATTATCCGAAAGGAGCTGGCGGACCGACCGTTCGGGATTACTGAGCTGCCGGGGCTCCGCCACCGATAGCCCGTTGACCTCGATAGGCCAGTCACTCTGACCGAAAGCGGTAACGGAGTAATGGTCCGCATCATCCCGGGCAAATTCGTGGGTTGTGCCGCCTTTCAGATGCAACTCGAGCTTGCCTTCCCTGGGCTCGGCAAATACGCTGGCGCTTTCTGCCAGGGTGAGGCGCGAACCGCCCTCGCCGCCACCTTCGGCGAGAAATACGCCGTGCCACTGCGTCCCGCCGGCCAGCACGTCGTTTATGTAGAGAACCATCTTCGGGAAGCGCTCGTCGAACACCCGCGGCTGTACCTGGAAGGAAATCTGCGAGGTGATGAGATCTGCTTCAATGGAGCGCAGAATGCGCAGGGCCAGCGGACTGAGCCAGACGGTCATCGCCAAAGTAAGCAAGGTGCTGGAGAGCGCGAGAACGCCGACGGGAAGGAGAATTCGCCGGCGCCCGATGCCCAGGGCCGTGAGGGCAATAATCTCGCTGTCCGCGGACATACGGCCGAGTCCGAGCAGCACGCCGATCAAGGTGGCGATGGGCAGCGTGAAGACCAGAACGCCAGGTAAGATGCAAAGGAAAAGCTTAAGGATTTGAGAGCCAGAGCCGGCGTGGCGCACGAATAACTCCATCAAGCGCACCAGCTGCGGCACGAAGAATACAAAGGTGAAGACGGCGAGTCCGAGGAGTGCGTGGCGGAAAACTTCGCGGACAATATAGCGGTCCAGGATGCGCATGACGCGAAGGGTGAGTGTAGCACGGTCGCGAGAGCGCCCAGCCGCGCTTTTCGTTTGCTATTGAAAGTGCTCGAACTCTCGCTCGAAATTTACTCTCAGGGCTCAGGCCGACGCGGCCTGATCTCGAAATTCCCGGGCATTGGCCGTTAGGTATTGATCCAATGTCACGGGAGGACGTTCGATCAACGACTGCAGGAGGCCATCCGTTCTCGCGGCGCCACCTTGCCTGTAATACTGCTGAAGTTCGAGGAGTGCGGTCACCTGCCACTCCGGCATACCCAAGCCGAGCATTGATTCGCGTTGCGCCGATTCCGGTATGTCCACGTAATTTACCGTGCGCCCGGTGATCTTGGAAATTCGTTTCGCCAACTCCTGGTTCGAGATTGCTTCCGGCCCATTCAATTCGTAAGTCTTCCCGCCGTGAGCGCCTCCGTGAAGCGATTTGACGGCGACTACTGCGATGTCGCCAACGTCCAGATAACTGACTTTCGCATCGCCCATGGCCGCGTAAAACGCTCCCTGCGTCCGAATGCTCGGAGCGTTAAAGGCCACGATGTTCTGCAAAAACCCATTGGGCCGCACGATCGTGTAACTCATACCTGCCGCCTTGAGCTTGTCTTCTACCTTGCGGTGCCAGCCCGGAAACGATTTTGGATAGTCTCCCGCCCCGAGTGCTGAATTCAGGACCACATGCTTCACTCCGGCTTCCTTGCACGCGTCCACCATGTTGCTTTCTAGTTCCACCAGTTGCGGAATCGGAGAACACACCACGTACACAGCACTCACCCCATCCAGAGCTTTTCGAAGACTCTGCTTGTCCGCATAATCCGCCAACACGGCTTCGCATTCGGAGGGCGCTTTCGCAGCATCCTCTTTCGAGCGGAACATTCCGCGGACCTTGGAGCCCGTTCGAATCGCTTCCTGCAAAACCGCCTTGCCAACACTTCCACTTGCACCTGTAATGAGAATCATTTTATTGCTCCCGTTCTTCCGGATTGTGCCGGCCAGCCTGATGCAAGCTGACTGGTAGGAACCGAACCGCTCAAGGCCATGGTATAACGGCAATATATCGCGGAGAAGTACGCACAATTTTGTAAGCCCGGAGCAAGCCATGAAGGCCCATCACAGCTGTCCCGTTCAGGCGACGATCAACGCCCTCAGCGGCAAATGGAAAGTTCAAGCAGTTTGGCGCCTCTCATTTGGCCCACTGCGTTTTGCTGAACTCCGCGATCTCTTGCGAGGCGTCAGTGAGAAAGTTCTCACTGCCCAACTCCGCGAATTGGAAAGAGATGGCGTCGTAAGCAGAGAGGCGGTGCGCTCCTCTCCGCCCAAGGTCACTTACTCGCTCAGCCCCTCCGGCCACGCTTTGATCCCGGTCCTCCAGGAGCTGTGCGATTGGGGCTCCAAACAGTTCGGCATCAAACCCAATTTGCCTCGCAATCCTCAACCTGCAAATCAGCTATAGGGGCGGGACGAGAACCCGTCCATTCCTGTCTTCAGCCAAACACCGCGTTCCCCCTAAATGACTTCTCAAGGATTCGTGAATGGCCTGTGAACCATTTGCCCGCCTTCGGACGCATGCCTCTAAATTGTTCCGTTCTGGCACCGCAGGCAACTTATTCCTTGGGACGCCGTCGAACTTAATTACGCGCTAATGCGTACCTTGAGAGACCGTGAGGAAACGCACATCGGCGCGCGACCACACGCGGGAACCGGGCGAGCCGAATCAGTGTCAAATGAACTGGGGGCGAACATGGGAACACTTGGACAGGATATCCGCTACGCACTGAGGAACTTGCGGAAGGCTCCAGGATTTGCAGCGGTGGCGGTCATCACGTTGGCGTTGGGGATCGGTGCGTCCACGGCCATCTTCAGCGTGATTGACAACATCCTGATGGAGCCCTTTCCATACCCTGATGCCCAGCGATTCATGTCCGTGCAGATTCATGACACAGACCGGAGTGGGCCCGGAGGACAGGCGTCCTTCATCGGACCGGAATTTTTGGATCTCGTCGAGCAGAACCACGTATTCGACGGCGTGATCGCCAATGATAATACGGATGTGTTGTACCGGGCGGGAGAAGGAACTCAGCGTTTCGACGGAAATTACGTAACGCCGGGAACGTTTGAATTTCTCGGAATGCCGGCACTCGTTGGTCGCGTCGCGCAGCCGGCGGACTACGAAGCCGGAGCGTCTCCGGTGTTTGTTCTGCGCTACAAGACCTGGGTCAAGAGTTTCGGTGCCGATCCCGCAATTGTGAATAAGACGTTTGTCCTTAATGGCGTATCGCGGACCCTGATTGGAATCATGCCTCCGCGATTTGGTTGGGGGGACGCGGACCTCTGGATTCCCATGAAGCCGAGCCGCGCGGCGAGCGGTAAGGTCATCGCAGGTGCGTTTCAGCAGCACTGGTTCTTCCTCGGGCACCTGAAGCCGGGAGTTTCGGTAAAGGAGGCGGAGGCGGACCTAACGGTGGTGGCCAAGCGTCTGGCAACGATCTACCCCACCGAATTCCCGAAGCGTTTTTCGGTGCATATTGAGTCGCTGACAAACCTGGTGGTGGGGCAATTCAAGGCCACTCTTTTCATAGTCTTGGGAGCGGTAGGGCTGTTACTGCTGATTGGCTGTGGAAATGTGGCGAATCTTCTTCTAGCCAGGGCGACCACGCGGGAAAAGGAATTTGCCATCCGCTCGGCGCTGGGCGCGAACCGCTGGAGATTGATACGCCAACTCCTGGTGGAGAGCCTGATTCTGGCTACCAGCGGGGCCGCGGTGGGGACGCTGCTGGCTTGGGGAGGACTCAAATTTCTGGTGGCGCTAATGCCGCAGAACATTATTCCGGCAGAAGCGGTGATCCGGCTGAATCTGCCGGTACTGGCGTTCACCCTTGGTGTAGCCGTGCTGACCGCACTGGTGTTTGGTCTTGTTCCGGCGCTCAAAGCGGCGCGCAAGGATTTGAATGAACCGCTGCGGGATAGCGGAAAGGGAATCAGCGGGGGGTTTCGTCACGGCAGGCTGCGAGACGCGGTGGTGGTGCTGGAAGTGGGGCTCTCTTTGACGTTGCTGGTTGCCGCGGGTTTGTTGATGAGAAGTTTTGTGGCCATTCGCGACGTAAAGCTCGGCTTACAACCGGATCATATCTTTGTGGCGAGGCTTCCGTTGCCCGTGGACCGGTACAAGACGGCGGATCAGGTGACGGGATTTTATCGTCCACTGCTGCAACGGCTGAAAGCTTTGCCGGGAGTGGTGGAAGCAACCGAAACCAGCACGCTGCCCCCTTATGGCGGAATTCCCAGCGACATCGAGATCCCGGGTAAAACGCACGCGGAAAAATGGAATGCGATGTTTCAGTTGGTCAGCGAAGGATATTTCGGAGTTCTGAAAATTCAGTTCATGGACGGCAGAGGATTCACCGAAGCCGAGGTGAACGGAGCGCGCAAGCTGGCGGTGGTGAACCAGACGTTCGTGAAAAAATATTTGGGGAATGAAAATCCCATTGGCAGGCAGGTGAAAATCGCGCAACTGGCGGAGTTTGACGACGCCGTGAAAGAGCCCGTGTTTGAAATCATCGGATTGGTGGCGGACGCCAAAAACCGCGGACTGCAAGATCCCCCGGAGCCGGAGATGTGGGTGCCGTACACCGTGACGGGTTCGGCATTCCGAGGGATTCTGGTGCGCACGGCGAATGAACCACTCTCGATGATGAACGCTGTGGAGCATGAAATCTGGGCTACCGATGCCAACGTCGCACTGACACTCACGGGAACCCTCGAAGGTTACATCAGCCAATTTTCGTTCGCCGGGCCGCGATTTGGATTCTTCCTAATGACTATTTTTGGTTCGATTGGCCTGGCGCTGGTTACCATTGGCGTTTATAGCGTGCTGGCCTACACCACAGCGAGGAGAACACACGAAATTGGCATTCGAATGGCGTTGGGGGCCGAGGGCTCGGATGTGCAGGGCATGGTTATTCGGATGGGATTGAAACTGGTGGGGCTAGGGGTGGGCATCGGCCTGATCGCAAGCCTTGCCATTGGAAAAGTAATTGCCACGCAACTCTGGGGCGTATCGGCCTACGATCCTTGGACATTGGTGTCCGTACCTTTACTGTTATTTATCGTTGGAATCGTAGCCTGTTGGATACCGGCGCGGCGTGCAGCCGGCGTGGACCCGCTCGTAGCGCTGCGTTACGAATAAATCATGGTTCTGCAAACCACAAGCGAACCATGAAAATAGCCGCAACGTGCCCTTTGAAAATAAAGAGGTTATGACTATTTTCAAGGAATAGCGTCCGCTGGCACTCGTTGACGGCTAGATCAGCTGTCCTTGAGACGCTGTAGGTTGTGCCAGCAACTCTGGTGGTGGTCCCTGCACTCAGCGAACCCCGAAGAAATCGCGCGGCTCAGCATGAGCCCGCTATTGATCGACACACTTCGTTTCTCTTACCAGCGATAACATGATAGTTTTTCTTACAGCGGTTCGATTGAGAGTTAAGCGTGGTGCGCGCAATTCCGTCGAGCTCTAGCCTGGAGCACCGCGCAACCTTAGACAGTCAACCTGACACCCTTCCGGTCAGGGAACTAGCACGGGGAGAGACGCAGGCAATGAAGCGGATTCATCTGGCCGTGTTGTGGCACATGCATCAGCCGCAGTACCGCGACCCGGAAAGCGGGCGCTACGTCCTGCCGTGGACGCGTTTGCACGCGCTGAAAGACTACTGGGGTATGGTCGAAGTGCTTCGCGAATTCCCCGATTTTCACGCCACTTTCAACGTCGTGCCCGCGCTGGGGATGCAGCTCGAAGAATACGCCAGTTGCAGTTTCAAAGAGCCCTGGTTTACCCTGGCGTTCAAAAATGCGGACGAATTGACGCGCGAGGACAAAGCCGAAATCATCGCGCGGGCCTTTCAGGTAAATCATGAGCGGCTGATGTCGCGCTGGCCGCGCTTCGTGGAGTTGTTCGAATGGTCGCGTCCCGCTGGCGGCGCGCAGGCGCTAGTCTCTTTCACGCCGCGCGACTGGCGCGATCTGCAACTACTCTCGCAATTGGCGTGGATGGAAGAGTCTTACTTCGAGACTGATGAAGTCGTCAGCGGTTTGGCCACAAAAGGGAAAGACTACACCGAGAAAGATAAAGCCGCTCTGCGCAAGAAACAGCTCGATTTCCTCGGACTGGTTCTTCCTGCGTACCGCGACGCCGCACAGCGCGGCCAGATTGAAATCAGCACGACGCCGTTTTATCACCCGATCCTTCCGTTAATTTGCGATTCGGATATCGCGCGCGTCGCGAATCCCGGTACGCCTCTCCCGCGCCGCGCCTACCGGCGCCCAGAAGATGCCCGCGAGCAATTGCAGCTGGCCCGCGAGTATCACGAAAGAGTTTTTGGCGTAAAGCCAGCCGGTGTGTGGCCTTCGGAGGGTTCCGTCTCCGATCAAGCACTGACCATTGCCGCCGAAGAAGGGTTCAAATGGTTTGGCACAGATGAAGGAGTCCTGGGCCGCACTCTAAACGTCGGATTCTTCCGCGATGGCAACGGCATACCCGCCAACGCCGATCGACTGTACAAGCCTTGGCACGTGCAGGTGGGTCCGAACGGCATTAACGGACTGTTTCGCGATCACCATCTCTCCGACCTCGTCGGTTTCGTTTACAGCCGAATGGATGCCAAAGCCGCCGCCGCCGATCTCCACAATCGCTTGCGCCACCTGGGAGAAAATGTGCGTAGCGATCAGCCGCTCACCATTTGTCTTTTCCTCGACGGAGAAAACGCGTGGGAATACTATCCCGGGAATGGACGCGCGTTTCTCCGCGAGTTTTACGGGCGCATCCAAGGCGATCAGGACTTCCGCGCGCTCACCGCGACCGAGTCTATTGCCGCCGCCGGCGAGCTACCCACCACCGCCGGAATTTTCCCCGCCTCCTGGATTAACGCCAATTTCGACGTGTGGATCGGCCACGCGGAAGATGTCGCCGCTTGGGAACTATTGTGGGACGCGCGGGAAGCCTACGCGCACGCAGTCGAAGCGCGCAAGCAGGGAAGGGCCGACGCCCCGACGGAAACCGCCCTCAAGGACGCTCGCGAATCGTTGCTCGTCGCGGAAGGCAGCGACTGGTGCTGGTGGTTTGGCCCGGAGCACAGTACGGCGAACGATGCGGAATTCGATGCTCTTTATCGCAAGCACCTCACGGCCGTTTATCTGATGCTGGGGCAACTGGCGCCGGAAGAACTGGCCAAGCCCATCAAGCGCAGGCCCGAGCATGCAGTGCAGTTGGCGCCGACGGGCAAGCTGAATATCACCATCGACGGAAGGGACACTTCGTACTTCGAATGGCTCGGAGCTGGCCTCTACTCGCCCGAAAGGCGAGGCGGATCGATGCATGGCCGGGTCTTCTATCTACACGAACTGCGTTACGGCTTCGAGGAAGATCGCCTGTGCGTGCGCATCGATCCTTTCGCCGAAGCTCTTGGTGAATTGGAAAATCCCGAGTTTCGCATCACCATCGGCGGCGTGGAAGAAATTACCATCGTCGTGAATCTCGAGCGCGGCCACGTGCACGGGTTCGCGGTCGAAAAAGACCGTTTGTGCTTGCTCAATCCCAAGCTTGTCGCGGAAGCAGCCTATGAGCGAGTCCTGGAAGTAGCCATCCACAAGGATCAAATCAACTTCAAAGGCCAGAGCAAGTTGCGGCTCGGCGTGGCACTCTGGCACGGTGGATTGCCCGTAGATGTATTGCCGGCCGAAGGATTCCTGGACGTAACTCTCGGTGAAGAACATTCCGCATGGACGCCGGAAGCGTAAGGCCGGCCTCGGAAGGCCGACACTCCAAACGTCATTTTTCCCTAATATAGTTTGACGGCAAGTTCCTGCGGCTGATTTCCTACGGGAATCATGGTCACCAAAAAATTGGTACGCACGCGGATAACCGCCAGGTCTCCGGAGCCCGCGCTTACCACGAGCAGCAGATTTTCCTCCGGATCGAACCGCAGCGCTCCCGGTGCATCACCCGCTGGAACCGGGAAGCCCTTTCCTGGATCGCGTACGATGCGGCGATTGAAAATCTCAACGGGGGTAACGCGCCCCGCCGCCGTGTCCGAAACATACAGCAAGCTCGCATCCGCGCTGAGCACGCCGCGCGTGGGCGCCGACCCGAGGACCATATAGTCGCCCACTTCATGCGTCTCGGTGTTGATGGCCTGGAGTCCGTGAGACTCCGGCGAAATCACGTAGAGTTCACCGCCATCGGGTTTCAGGAGCATGTCCGTGGGCGTGCCGGCCAATTCGAGATGGGTGACCAGAGCGCCGCGGTGCAGGTCCACGACGGAGATGCGCCGCTCCGAACGGCTTAGCACGAATGCCATGGAGCTGTCTGGCAGCACGGCGACGTCCTCTGGCTGCCCCACCACGGCAACGCTGGCGCGCAGCGCTAGTGTCATTGCGTCATGAATTCCTAGCGATCCGTCCCGGCGATTCACCACCAGCACAGTCTTGCCGTCTGGCGTGGCGTGCGCTAGAACGGGTCCGAGCCCCGTCGCAGCGCGCCCTACGACAGCGCGCGATCGAACGTCAATCGCGACGAGTGTGTTGTTCCCGGATGCCGTTGTGTAGAGGCGGTTTCCGTCTGGCGAAAAATCCAGTGCATAGGGAAGCGGCCCCACGGCGATTCGCGCCGCTACCTGCCCGGTGGAATAATTCGCACGCGGATCAATGATCCAAACGTAGCCTCCGGCCGAACTTACGCCGTAGACTTCCGGCCGTGTGGGATGCTCGCGCATCCCGGAGAGTCCGGGGCCGACCGTGATGCGTGCTACGGCCTTGAGCTTCACCAGATCGACGACCGTGACGTTGCCATCGGCGGTGGTCACGTAAGCCGACAGATGCAGATCCGGGCGAAGAAAGGAAGGCCGATGCTCGCGGAGAAGCAACACGATGCCGCCGATGCCCAGCGCGGCGGCTACGAAGTAGGCGCGAAAATTCTTGGGACGATTCATGTTGGAGGTGGAATTGTCCCACGGTTCGGGGGAAGGTCAAATGCGGAACGCTTAGAAGCACAGCGTGCGTCGTTCAAGTGAAATTCGAAGAGAGCGGAATACGGCCTCCCGCGGACGAATGCAGCAGACCACAAAAGAGAATCTGCTGGTATACTCGCGCGGACTAAATTCCAAGAAGTGAACAAGACACGAAAGAGGGGAGAGACTGTGCGCTCATCGGCAATGGTTGGGGTTTTTGCTGGACTGCTGGCAGTCCCTGTGTTGGCGCAGGAGCCGGCGAGCAAGCCGATTTTCAAGTTGCAAGAAGTGATGATTCCTGTTCGGGATGGCGTGAAACTCCAGACGGTGATCTTGGCGCCGGTGGATCAGCAGGGGCCGCTGCCGATTCTTTTTCGGCGCACTCCGTATGGAGTTCCCGAGAAGCCGCCGGAGCCGATGCCGGCGTCGATGAAAGAGCTGGCGCAGGATGGCTACATTTTCGTGATTCAGAATTTGCGCGGCAGGTTCAAGTCCGAGGGCGTATTCGATCTGACTTCCCAGGTGGACCTGACGAATCCGAAAGCCACAAGCGAGGCAACCGATGCATATGACAGCATCGAGTGGCTGGTGAAAAATGTGCCGAACAATAGCGGCAAGGTCGGCATGTATGGAGTGTCCTACGACGGGCTGACTACGGCGATGACACTGCTGCTGCCACACCCGGCGTTGAAAGCGATTAGTGAACAGGCTTCGCCAGTCGACCAGTGGATGAACGATGACGACCACCGCTTCGGAGCACTACGCGAGAGCTACGACTTCGAGTACGCGGTGATGGAGCAGGCCGACAAGAATTCAAATACACATTTTGAGTTTGAGACTTACGACACCTACCAGTGGTACCTCGATTTGGGGCCGCTTTCAAATATCAACGCAAAGTATCTGCACGGGAAAATACCTTATTGGAATTCGACGGTCGAGCATCCGGACTACGACGAGTTCTGGAAGAAGGAGGCGTGGGTGCGGCAATTGCACGCTTCAACGGTGCCGAACCTGAACGTGGCGGGATTCTGGGATCAGGAAGATCCCTGGGGGCCTTGGCAGATTTTCCGCCACGCGGAAGAACATGACCCGGAGCACACCAATTTTATTGTGGCTGGGCCATGGTTCCACGGGCAGTGGCAATCGCCGAAAGGGGACAGCATAGGGCTAATTCCTTTCGCGGGGCACGAAACGGCGCGGGAGTTCCGGGAAAATATCGAGGCGCCGTTTTTCCGGTATTACTTGCACGGGAAAGGCGAGAAACCAAAGTGGCAAGCCAGCACGTTTCAGAGCGGTTCGAATAGCTGGCACACTTACGCGGCTTGGCCACCGAAAGAGGCACAGGCTACGAATTTGTATCTGCACGCGGATGGCACGCTCTCGTTCACTGCACCTGGCGCGGGGGAAGGGGCGAATGCGTATCGCCAGTATGTTTCTGATCCAGCAAATCCCGTGCCGTACCGCCAACGGCCGATTTCGCCGACGTATCCAGCAGGAGATTGGCGCACCTGGGAAGTGGCCGATCAGCGTTTTGTGGATGGCCGGCCCGATGTGCTGACTTTTGTCAGCGCGCCGTTGGAGCATGACATCATCGTGACGGGACCGCTGGCCGCGGCTCTGTTCGCCTCCACGTCTGGCACAGACAGCGATTTTGTGGTGAAGCTCATCGACGTGTATCCAGATAACGCGCAGAAGAATGCCTGGGAAGCTGAAGCTGGTCCTAAGCCTGGGCAGTATTCCCAATCGCTGAATGGATACGAATTGCCTATCGCGATGGAAGTGCGGCGGGGACGCTATTTGCAAAGTTTTGAGACGCCGCATGCGCTCACTGCGAATCAGCCGGCGGAGTGGAACGTTCCGTTGCGCGACCATGACCACGTTTTTCTGAAGGGTCACCGCATAATGGTGCAGATTCAATCCACCTGGTTTCCCCTGATTGACCGGAATCCACAGAAATTTGTGCCTAGCATTTACAAGGCGGCGGCTTCGGACTTCATTCCGGCGACGCAGCGGGTTTATTGCTCGATGCCGATGCCTTCGCATCTGGTATTGCCGGTCATGAAGTAGAAAGAGCAAGTAGCCGGCACAGGTTGAATGTGCCGAAAGCAAAAAAATCGGCCACCCCGCACGGACAACAGTGCAAGGTGGCCCATGGATCTTAGCGTTTGCTTGGGACCTAAGCTAGCTAGGTTCCCATGTAGGTGACGTGGACATAGACGCCAGTGTGCACGTTGTAGAGGGTATACCAGCCCACGTGGTCGGTATCCTCATAGATGACGAAATCGTCGGCGCAGTCCCAGCACCAGTCGGCGCAAATCGGCCAATCAAAGGCAGCTATTTCAAAGAAGTGGCCACCCGGTAGCCAGAAGCGGTGACGGTCGGGATCGAAGCGTTCGATACGGTAGCGGTAGGACGGGCCAAAGTGCTCGAACCGGCCGTGTTCGAAGGGATGGTCAACGTGAAAGCGCTTGTCGTTCGGGCTGGCGTGTCCGTACCAATGGTCTTTGTTGACGTGTGGTGTGGTGTTCACGTGGCCGGTCTCATGGCGCTCAGGTTCCGGCTTCGCGCGTGGATTGTCCCTTTTAGGAGGCGCTGGCGGAACGTGACCTTGGTTAGCTCGGGGATAATTGGCCCCGCGCTCCTGTCCATGCTCCTGGCCGCGTTGCGCGAGAACCGGAAGCGTCGCCACCAATACCAGGGCAACCGGAAAAATGAATCGTCGTTTCATTTTCATCTCCTCGATCAAGTTGAAAAGAGCCCCCAACACAACTCGTGTAGATGGCAACTGGGTAGGACTAGGACCTGCCAATGCGACGCACCGCGATTGCCACACGGGTACAGCTCGAAAATCCACAAAGGGGGAAGTCACGGTAAGCCCGTGGACTAGCCGGGCCAAGCGATTATCGTTCGGAAGAAATTGTTTGTCGTTGCGGAATAGGGTATAAAACCAGAGCGAGCAGTGCTCGATAGAAGTGCGCTCTCGGACTATTTTCAACAGTTATCAGACCGCCTACAAAAGACCTTCAGCGACCAACGGAGAACTCCCGCCACCATGTCCAGTCCCCCAGAGCTCGAATTCGTGCTCGTGTCCAGCGACTATGCGGTGATGAACGCGGTATCCGGCGGCGTCAAAAAGTATGGCGCTAAATTTCTTCTTGTCCCCACGGCGGAGGCCGCGCGCGATTGCCTGAAGCGGCGGAAAATCGACGGAGTTTTTGTGGATATGGAGGTGCCGGGAGCGCTTGGCGTGATGGAAGGGATTCGCAAAGGGACCTCGAACAATAAAGCAGTGATTTTTGGTTGTGTCGCGGATGTGAAGGAAAACACGCTCACCCTAAGTGCGGGCGCAAACTTTTTACTGCGCAAACCGTTGAACGAGGAGAGCGTAGCGCTGCACATCACCATTGCAAAAGAGCTGCTGGACCGTGAGAGGCGCCGGTACTTCCGTCATACCGTGAGTATCCCCGTGGTCCTGAAGGATGGGGAGTTGGAACAACACGCCCGGTTGACGGACCTCAGTGATGGTGGGATGGCTGTGCGTACGGTGAAAGCTCTAAAGCATTCCTCGGTTATTGATTTTGCGTTTGACCTGTCGTTGGGAGCGACCGTCAGCGGCAAAGGGCAGGTGGCGTGGATCAACTCTGAAGGGCAAGTGGGAATTGTGTTGCAAATGTTCCACGGTAACGGGCGTGAACATCTGGAGTCGTGGCTGACGGCACAGGAACATCTTGGTTCCAGGAAAAATGCGCCGGAAGGCTAGGCACAAACGGCAGCACCGTCCTTGTGCGATCGACGCGCCGAACCGTACGGCTGCAGTTGGCTAAATTTCGGGCCTCCGGAGCAGTTCCAGCCTGATGGAAAAGGAAAGATCCTGAACCGGTTTGCAATACGAGAGCGGAGGCCACGAGGAGAGATTGTCGGCGGCAGAACGCACGGCAATATCTTGATTTGGCACGACCGGAGCCACTGTTAACGCGTGCATGCCATAACAGCTGCGGTTCGTCCTGGACTCAACGTCGCCGTCCGCGGTCTCTAAACTCAAGGGTTGGACCAGAAGTCCCCTCGGAACGAAACCTTCGGTCCACACTGGAAGTAAGCTGTTCTCCATGATTTATTTTTTCCCTTTCTCGAGACGCGGGAGTCTCGAAATGATTCGAACAGGCGAATTGGCAGCGGGCTGGGATCAACTATTGGCATAAGTAGCGTAGGTGGACCACGTTACGCGGCGGCCCTGGAAATTCAAGCCGACGTAGTAGCGGTCGCCCGTCGTCTGGTGACAATAGACAACCTTTGCGCGGATTGCGATTTCATCCTTCAAGGAAGTGACCGTAACCAGCTCTCCGCTTTCCCAAGCGTGGCGAGAAACCACCCGAGCGCCGTGTGCACTGACGTTGTCGGTGTAGGTCAGCTCCCCGCCATTTACGGGCTGACCTTGTTCGCGCGCGAGGCGTACAACAATAGCGACTGGTAAGCGTTTCTCCATACGTCCAATGAATCTGGTCTGATAGGCCATGTGGCCAGACCTGAGTGCTTGGATCGGCGACGTAGGCTGGTGGGTTGCCGCGGACCGTGTACCTATATCGATTACCGAAATAGCATCGAGTTCTTGCGCTGCCAATCAGGTGAAGACCTGAAAGGAGCGTGGAGTGAATTGCGGGGACATTTGCCGGGCATTTCAAGTGAATATCGCTGAGTGACTCCACTTGGATTCCGGCAGGAGACACTTGACAGAACGTGAGGAACGGGCGAGGTCCCCCTAGTTGATGGTCCGGTGCAGGACGGCGGCGATTTGGCGCATTTCATCGGCGAGGGCGATGAACTCCTCCGGCAGCAGAGACTGCATGCCGTCGGACAGAGCTTTGTCAGGCTCGTGATGAACCTCGATGAGCAGGCCGTCGGCACCCACGGCAACGGCGGCGCGAGAGAGCGGCAAAACTTTGTGGCGCTTGCCAGTGCCGTGGCTGGGATCGACGAAAATCGGGAGATGGCTGCGCTTTTTCACAGCCGGCACCACGGCGAGATCAAGCGTGTTGCGTGAAAAATCGGAAAAGGTGCGCACGCCTCGTTCGCAGAGCATGACCCTGTAATTACCTTCGGAAAGCACATACTCGGCGGCCATCAGGAACTCATCGAGCGTGGCGGACATGCCGCGCTTCAGCAGGACCGGTTTCTTGGCCCGGCCGGCTCGCTTCAGCAAAGAAAAATTCTGCATGTTGCGCGCGCCGATCTGGATGACGTCGGCATATTCCTCGACAAGATCGAGCGATTCATTGTCGATTGCCTCGGTAACGATCCCGAATCCGTGTGTGGCGCGAACTTTCGAAAGAATTTTGAGGCCCTCTTCGCCGAGGCCCTGAAAACTGTACGGTGAAGTGCGTGGCTTGTAAGCGCCTCCGCGGAAGAGGCGTGCGCCGGATTTTTTTACGCGCTCGGCGATGGCCAGGCATTGTTCCTCGGTTTCGACCGCGCATGGTCCCGCCACTAGTGCGACATGTTCACCACCAACGATGACGTCTCCAGAGGGCGTGGGGATTCGAAGGATGCTGTCTTCCTCCTTGGTATCGCGGCTCACCAGTTTGTAAGGCTTGCTGACGGGAATGCACTCGACGACGCCCGGAAGGGATTCAAGGATGCCCAGATCAATGGCGCCTTTGTTCCCGGTGATGCCGATCGCCGTGCGCAACGACCCAGGCATGGGATGCGCCTTCAGGCCGAGGCTTTCGATCCGTTTGCAGACTTCGCCGACCTGTTCCTCGGTAGCGTGCGACTGCATGACAACTAGCATGGAAGGCTCCCCTGGCGCGGCGCGTGAACATCGAGTTTACGGCAAGCCCACGCAGAGCCGCAAATCAGTGGGCGGGACCACCATGCCGTGGGAGATCGCCTAAGGAGTGGGCTGCGGTGCAGTTCTGGTCCGAGTAAAGAGACGGAACAGAAGCAAAGCCGCGAGGATGACAAGGGCAGTGGTCAGAAGCCACCAGAAAAAGGGAGGATC
>Ga0137403_10001559_pt1 | contig 28780 bp, 20 predicted proteins | sample CZOMad2_1_16fung_FD_122057 | JGI IMG/M metagenome (GOLD analysis project Ga0137403, IMG submission 122057) | Vadose zone soil fungal communities from Angelo Coast Range Reserve, California, USA - CZOMad2_1_16fungal (Hybrid Assembly) | ecosystem: Environmental > Terrestrial > Soil > Vadose zone... | reverse complement strand
TCAAACGCGTCGTCTTCCAGCGCTTTTGCATTCGTCATTCCCTTCTCCAGGGCCTTCTTCAGTTCCTCGAGCGCTGGTTTCTTCTGGCCCAGTTCGGCCAGCGCCGTGGCAACCAGGTAGCTGGCCCACGCGCTTTCCGGCTGGATGACCTCACCGGCCTGGAACATGTCGCGAGCGGGCGTATAGTTTTTCTTGAGCATCTGTTGCTGGCCGTTTTCTATGGCGAAGCTGAAAGCGGAAGCCATGCCTCGGGCAATGGCCTGCTTGAGCGCCGGACTGGAAGCTTTGCGCTGTTCGTCATTTGCCTCATTCACCGCCGCATGAAGCGCAACCATAAACTGGCCGCGGACATCCTGCCCCTGAGCCAGGCCGGCAACCGTATCCCCGACTCTGTGAGCTGTTTCATCCTGCAACTTCAGCGCTTCCTTCTCGGCTTTCTTTGCCTTGCGTGTCTCCTCTGAAGCCGCCAAAGTTTTGGCCAGCGATTCCTGCTCTTTCACGTCGCGAACCTTGCTGAAATCCTGGGCGACCTCACGGTAGGCGCGCGTTGCGCCTAGAACATCGGCTTTTTGTTCCGCCTGAGCTTCCGCCAGCCGGCTTGCAAACTGTGTTTCAATGAATTCCTTGTCCATGGGAGCAACGCCTTTGAGCATGGCGCGCAACTGGAGCCAGGCGAGCGCGCGTTCCGCAAATTCCGGAGGCATCCATCCATGCGGGCCGTCGAAAACCACAAACCTGCTTGACACGTTCCGCGCTTCGAAAGTTTCTTTCAGGTGCAGTTGCTCGACATAATTGAAATCGGTTGTGCCCGCCACCAGGAACCACTCTGTAACTTCAGGCGCGGGAGGCGCGGCGCCGTTCGGTAGCCCCGCTGAGTTGGCGATCACTCCGGCAATACAGGTCTTGCACGCCAAAGCCACGGACGAGGCCACGCGGGCGCCGCCGGAAAGGCCGGCGGTATAAATGCGGCGCGGATCGATCGCATAGTGCTCCCTAACGTCGGCCCAGAGCAACCGGATTGCGGTGGAAGGGTCCTTGAAATTGCTCGAATTGTTGCTGCCCACCAGGATGAATCCATACTTCTCCGCCGCATCATGAAACAGCTTGACCGAGACTTCGCCGCGCGCGAAAGGATCGAATATCAGCAAAAGAGGCCAATGTTTTGCCGGAGAATAAGCCGATGGAAGATAGAGCGCATAGCTGTTGGAAGGATCAGCCGCAACCGGGACGGAGGCGTGCATCGTACCGGGCGTGGGCGTTTGCGGGTACGCGAGAACACATCCGCCAAGAATGAGAAAGAGAAACAGACAATGCCTCATGTCACTTATTTTGACCGAGATCAATGGGAATTGCCATCCCATGTTTCCGGAAGAACGGTTTCCGGAAGAACATGAGCGGACGATTGCGACACCGGCTGCGTTCGACGATATAATCTGCTGTAATCGACCCCACCCGCGACTCATCACGAAGGAGATTTTGCATGCTCAAGCGGCGCTACATCCATGCGATTTTGATTGTGCTTCTGGCTTTCCTGGGAGCAGCCCAGGCACAACAAGCCGCGCCAGCGCAGCCCAAACCACGCCGGTTCCTGATGTGGAGGGCCACTTCGCCCACCGCCACGGTGTATCTGGTGGGGTCCATACACCTGGGCGACAGCAGCATGTATCCGCTTCCCAAAGAAGTGGAATCGGCCTTTGCCGCGGCCAAGGTGCTGGCGGTGGAAATCAATATCAAGAACGCCGACCAGGCCAAGATGATGGGCCTGCTGCAAAAAGCGGGCTTCTATACCGGTGACGATTCACTGACGAAACATCTTTCCAAAGAAACACAGGCTGCGCTTGAGGATTACTGCACCCGGCACAACGTGCCGCGGATGGGCATGGAGCAACTGAAGCCCTGGGTGGTGGCTATAACCATCGCCGCAATGGCTTGGCAACAGGCGGGTGAAGATCCGTCGCTGGGAATCGACTTGCACTTCCTGAATGAGATCAAGCCGCCGCAACGGATCGATGAATTGGAAACCATGGAGTCCCAGCTCGCGATCTTCGCTGAAGCGTCAGAAGAGGAGCAGCAAAGCATGCTGGCGTCGATCCTGAAAAAAGGAGACAAGATCAAAGACATGATCAAACGCACTCAGGCCGCGTATATGGCCGGCGATCCAGATGCGCTGCAAAAAGTCATGGACGAACAGGATGACGTAGGCTCAAAAAACCTTGAGAAAAAACTTCTTGATGATCGCAACGTGGTTATGACCGGCAAAATGGAAGAGTACCTGAAAGGCAAAGACCCTATTTTTGTGGTGGTGGGCGCGGCGCACATCATCGGCGATAAGGGCATCGCGAAACAACTGCGCGACAAAGGTTACAAGGTTGACCAGGTGACGCTGGAAGCGAAGTAGCGTCGAGCGGGTTCACGCGTTGCAGCAGCCCACGGGGTTGGAGCAGGCATTCATGCCTGCGTTAAGCTTACAAGTACCTGGCTTCAGCCACTGAGGTAACCCGATCAAGTAGCGCTCTAGAATAATAGACCTGTTTCCGGCGGCACAATTTCTTTGACGATCTCTGAATCGTCATTGTTCCTCTCTTACTTGCGCCCCTGCTTTTCCAGCGCAACTCCAGACGGCGCGGCCTCTTTGCCGTTAGGCTCGTACTCAACAATGTATCCAGCCACTGCGCTGGCTGCAACCGTGTATGGGCTGGCCAGGTACATCAGTCCGGGGCCGCTGCGTCCCGGGAAATTGCGGTTCTGGGCGCTGATCACCACCTGGTCAGGCCGAGTGGAAACTCCGGGTCCGGCGTTGATGCAGGCGCCGCAGCTCGGCTCAATCACAATCGCGCCAACTCTCTTGAAAACGTCGACGTAGCCTTTCCGCACGCAATATTCCCGTGTCTCCTGTGAGCCGAATTGAAGATAGAGCTTGCAGGAATCGGCCACTCGCTTGCCCTGCTGCAACGCATCGGAGAGCACCTCGGCGTACATATCCATGTCCGCATTTTTGCCGGCCGTGCACGTTCCGCCGTAAGCGATCTCCACCGGAACAGGCGTGTTCAGGTCGCGAATGAACTTGCCATTGCCGGGATCGCCCGGCGTGGCGACCATGGGAGTGATGTCGTCGGCATTCAACTCGATCACGTGCGCATATTGCGCGTCCGGGTCGCTGAACAATCCCTCGCAGTACTTCTCTGCTTCCGCGCGAGACATGCCGCGGCGCTCCATCAGGAACTCCACCGTCTTCTGGTCCGGCGCAACAATGCCGGTAAAGCCGCCGATTTCCGCCGCCATATTGGTCATGGTGGCGCGCTCATCCACGCTCAGCGCTTCAATGGCTTCGCCGGAATACTCCATCACTTTGGCCAGGGCCTTGCCGCTGCGGATGTACTCCATGCTAAGCAGGAGCAGAATGTAATCCTTGGCCGTGACGTTCGGCTTGCGCTGGCCGCGAACAATCACTTTCACTGACTCCGGAACTTTCACGCGGACATCTTTCGTGATCCACGCATTGAAAACGTCAGTGGTTCCGATGCCAAACGCAATACAGCCCACGGCGCCGACATGCGGCGTATGTGAATCCGAGCCAACATTCATCTGGCCCGGTAGCGCATAGGTTTCCGCCACAATGGAATGGCAGATCCCTTCTGAACCCTTGCGATCTTTCAACTCTCCATGCAGCTTGATGCCCTGCTTGGCCGCAAAGTCTTCCTGCTTGTACTTGAGCTGGCCTGCAAGGTCCAGCAATCCCATCTTCTTTTTCTCTTCAGAGATCACTTCGTCGAGAAAAGTCAGATGGTCGCGGAAAAACAGAATTGTCGCCGGATCATTCACCTTGGCGTCCTTGCCCACAAAGTACTCAAAAAAGATCGCAGACATCGGCGTGACATATTCATGGCTGAAACGCAGATCAGTGCGGGCAAAGCCTGAATCCGAGGGCTTCACGTAAGACACGCCCTGCTCATTCTCAGCGTTCAACATGTGCCGGGCAAAAATCTTCTCGGCAATGGTCATCGGCCGCTTTGACGTAGTGATTGGCGGCAGAAAAACCTTCTTCTGCATGCGCGCCACGTTGAACGGAAACAGGCCACCGTACTCCACGATCTGCCGCGTAATGTCGTCTTCACCCTCGGTGAATTTATTCAGCGGAATCACTTCGCCCGCGCGGACCTTGTCGATCAAACTGAAATCAGTGGACGTGAGTACGCCCAGGTTCTGGCAGTTCTGCTTGTAAATGCGCTCAATGTTTTCCGCGATCACCAGCTTGATCCCGGCGCACAATTCAGCATAAGGCGACTGCTCGCGGCTGGAACCCTTGCCGCGACGCTTCCCGCTGACGGCGGCCACAAAGCCGCCCTTCTTCACGTCGCCACGTTTGATCGGGACTTCATTACCGCATTTCAGGCCGGTATAAGGCCACTCGCCCAGCTTCTCATCGAAAAAGAAACAGATATGCGCGGGGGTGATCTCGTCGGTTGAGATGTCGTCGCGCAGCTTAGGATTGTTCTGCGGATTTTTCGTGTCCCAGGGCAAGTCTGCCCCGGCCAGCTGGCGCCGGATCAGCTCTGGATCTTCAGTCAGAAAAAGGATACGTCCCTCAAATTTGCAGGTATCAGGGCGCTTCTGGATGCTGCGTGTAAGTAAAGAAGGTTCCACAACAAAATTCTAACAAGATTAGCCGCACTTTGCAGGACGCCCCTCAATTGCCCTGAAGTCGCGGCCAAAGCCGCTGGGCTGTTATTCTGTACTTCGATGCCTAGCTGCCTGAAATGCGGAACAGCACTTGCCGTAAATGAAGAAGGAGTCGCGCCTGTTTTGTGCGATCGCTGCGCCGGGGTCGCCACCGGTCGTGCGCGCCGGGCCATGGCCGTGGGCGGCCTGGGACGATACCCGGTTACGGCCGGCCTGTTGGCCATTAACATCGTGGCATTCCTGCTTGAACTGGTGCCCAGCCTCAACGTGAAGTATTGGGGCGTCAACTATGGTCCATTAACCATTAGCGGGGAATATTGGCGATTATTCACCGCGGGTTTTCTGCACGCCGATATCATTCACATTGGCCTCAACATGTGGTGCCTTTGGAGTCTGGGACGGCTTTCCGAGCGGCTTTTTGGACGATGGCAGACGTTCGCGATTTATATGTTAACTGGCGTCGGGGGCGCCCTGCTAAGCATTGCCAATAATCCTCAACACGGTGAACTCGGCGCTTCCGGCGCGGTTTTCGGAATTGTCGGCGCGGTTATTGCGGGGGTGAAATTCGGCGATCTTGACATCTCCAGCGGCGAGAAACGGGCCATTGTCAGCAGCGCACTGAGCTTCGCTGTTCTGAATTTTGTCCTCGGCCTATCCGGCAACTTCGGAGTCAGTATGTTCGCCAACGTCGATAACATGTGCCATCTGGGAGGATTTGTTACTGGCCTGCTGGTTGGCTTGCCGCTGGGTGCATTCTTTCGCAATAAATCCTTGCAATTGGCTACCCTCGTGGTCACTTCAGCAGTTCTGGTTGCGGGGGGCCGGGAGCTGGTACAAAAGAATGGCGCCGAAGCCTACAAAACAGCAGCCGCCATCGCGTGGCAGGATAGAGACTATTCAAGGATGAAGCATTTGCTGGAAAAATACACCGTCGCCCGCCCCGATGACGATGTTGGACTGGTAATGCTGGGCGAAGCGTATTTGAACAATAATGAACCCGATAAGGCAATTAGTGCACTGGAACAGGCTCTTCGTGTGAATCCTAACTCTGAAGTTGCGAAACAGGATCTTGAAGAACTGCAAAGCAGGCAGCCGCCTTCCAAAAACAAATAGTCCATCTGGCAAATTATAAGATTTTTCTTATTATTAACTCTTATATCAACTTCATCGTCCCAAAATGAACATTAGCTACATTGCACGGCAGACTGCCTGCTCACTGAAGACTCTAGACTGGGAACGTCCAAACGAACTTCATTAAACGCTCTGTCGCATCCCAATACTCACCCACACCGAGCTGATGCGCAGAGTCTGAGCATCGTAAATATCCCTTAAACTCACGGCTAAATCGTTTTTGAGTTTTTTCGCGCGAGCGCTGCTGAAACAACGATTCGGGCCCCAAAGGGCCCGAATCTCTCAACTGAATGTTCGAACGGAGCTACTGGGGACCTGGGGATGCCGGTCCGGAAGGCACGCCTCCGCTGCTGTTGAAGTTGTTGAGATAGGATTGAACGGTTCCATTAGAGGCCGCTACGATGCCGGCGACCGTGTTGCCAAACAGCGACACATCAGCAATGCGAATAGTGGCTATACCGGCCCCGCCACCGGAAAAGACTCCAGTATTGGTGTTGAGCGAAGCTGTCGAGTTCTGAATGTCGATTTCACCAGCTCCGGCGGCCGGCTGCGCCACGAAACCGAATGCGTTCGATGACGCCGAGCTATTGGTCACCGTTACCTTGCTGTTGCTTCCAGCCAGCACACCGAAATTATTCAATTCGAAGTGCCCGCGGTCGATGCTCACCGTCGTGGCGGCACTCGATACCACTGAGACTCCGTGCCCGGCGTTGTTGGTCACATCCGTATTCGTAATCCAAACACGCCCCCCAGCGCTGGCAATATTGATCCCGTTCTGGGTGAAGCCGAAGACCGCGCAGTTCTCAACGCCCAGCGCCTTGCCGCTCAGGAACTGGATTCCGTTGAGTCCCGTTCCAATACCGTTGATGCGGAGATTCCTCAGGATGACAACGTCAGTGGATGCATTGGCATTGATCACGATTCCATTGGTACCGCTGACCAGGACGGAAGCCACCTGGCCGCCGCCACCGTCAATGGTGATGGCTTTTGTAATGGTCACCGCTCCGTACCCCGCGGGATCAAGCGCGTCGATTTCGCCGCCGGCTGCGGTCTTGGAAATCGCACCGGCAAATGTCTTGCATGGGGCCGTCCGGCTGCAGGGGTTAACGTCGTCACCGACACCTGAAACCCAGGTTCTCGACGCCTGGGCGCTCATCATCGTTGTTGCTGCCAGAACGAGGACAAAAACGTGCAACACTTTCACTTTCAGCATTTTTTATTTTCCTTTCAATTGATAGTGCAAAACTTGTGTTGATAGTGCAAAACTTGTGTAAATCGTTTCACGGGAATTTGTAACCACTGGTGGGATTTGTAACCACTGGTGTGGATCTGAAAGGGGGCCTAGTCCTCTTCTGCCGCACCCTCATTCACTCCGAACTCGTAGCCCACGCCCCGCACGGTACGAATCAATTTGACCTTTGCGCCTTCGTCAATTTTCTTGCGCAGATAATTAACGTAAACGTCCACCACGTTCGTCATGGTATCGGGTGAAAGCTTCCAGACGTGTTCAATGATCATGTTGCGGGTAATATGTTGTCCGGGATTGCGCATCAAGTATTCCAGCAGACCAAACTCCTTTGGGGTCAGCTCAATAGTTCTGCCCGCGCGATGTACAGTTCTTTGCATGTAGTCCAATTCCAGGTCTGCTACTTTAAGAAACGCCTGCCCTGGCTGCTTTTTACGACGCAGCACGGCGCGAATTCGCGCCGAAAGCTCCGAGAACGAAAACGGCTTTGTAAGATAATCATCGGCTCCGGCGTCAAGGCAAGCTACCCGTTCCGCCACTTCGTCGGTTGCCGTCAAAATCAGGATGGGAATATCCGCATTTGTCTTTCTCACTTTGCGAAGTACTTCGCTGCCAGATACCACTGGAAGGTTCAAATCAAGAATCAGCAAATCGAATGTGTCTTTCTGTATGCGTTGCAGCGCGTTGTCGCCGCTGGCAGCAATTTCGGTTACGTGGTCTTCAGCTTTAAAGGCTTTGGCGATGAGCGTCGCGAGAGGAGCATCATCTTCTGCGATCAGGATCCGCATCCGGGACTCGTTCTCCAGACATTTGAGGGCCACTTACCTTACTAAGTGAAGCAATTCTAAATCACGCGATAACAATTACAAGGGTAATAGTCAATGAAAACAATAAGAAATGTCTTATAGACTGAGGGGCATCGAACATAGAAACTATGATCAGTCTCGCCTATTTAATTTTGTCGAATTTATAGTTCGGCGAGCTAAAAGCTGGGTGCTTTACCTTACTTCTTATCCGTTCCCTTCGCGTTTTGATACGGCCACACTGAATGAACTTCGTTTAGTGTAACTTTCCCTTAATCCTTATTTGAGCAGCTCGGCCATTGCTACCGAATCCCTTTTTGGGAGTATTGGCAGGTTGAGCAGTTTCAAATTGGATTTCGCTGGCCTGAAAGAGCTGCATTGCGCGTATGGCGCGCGATCATTAAATCTTCATCGGTTTGGATCACTCGTACCGTGCACTGGCAGGCTGGCAGGCTGATTACCTCTGCATTTCGTCCATTAGCGGACGTATCCAATACCACGCCCAGATATTCCAGACCGGTGCAGATATTCGCACGCACCAGTGCGGCTCGCTCTCCGATCCCGCCGGTAAACACCAACGTATCCAGCCCATTCAGCACCGCCGCAAATGCGCCAATGAATTTACGGACCTGGTATGTAAACATTTGCACAGCCAGCATCGCGGCAGGGTCAGTTTGCTGCAAAAGGACTTTCATATCACTGGTTTGTCCTGAAACTCCAAGCAATCCTGCCTGTCGGTCAACAAGGGTTTCCAACTGGTCAGCGGTGTAGCCGCCTTTCATCAGGTGAATGAGGATACCGGGATCAAGATCGCCGCTGCGCGTTCCCATCATGAACCCGCCAGTGGGCGTCAGGCCCATACTGGTATCCATCGGAACGCAATCCTTAAGCGCGACCATGCTCGCCCCGTTCCCAAGATGGGCAATAATGGCGCGCCGCCCAAGTTGTCGTCCCAGTTTGCCCACTACATATTCATAAGACAATCCGTGAAAGCCATAGCGCTTGATTCCTTGCTCCCACAACACCCGCGGCAAGGCAAACCTCTGGGCCACTTCCGGCATTCGACTGTGGAATGCCGTATCAAAGCAAGCCACCTGTGGCAGCTCAGGAAAATGCGCAGCCACCGCCTTGATCATTGCCACCTGGCTGGGCAGATGCAGCGGAGCAAAAGGGACAAGATCCTTCAATGCCTCCTTCATCTTTTCGTCGATCAGTTGCGGCGACGTGAACTTTGGGCCGCCATGCACAATGCGATGTCCGGCCGCCGCCAGCTTTTCAGCACCTTGTTTCTGCAGCGCGGCAAACATTGTCTTGATGGCGGCTGTATGGTCAGGAAATGTGCCGCTCTCTTCGGACAGAATTTCATCGCCACCCCGCAGCCATGCTTTTCCGCTAGCTTCTCCAATGGCTTCGACTGCCCCGGAAAAAACTCGTTCTTCCGCCGCATCGGACAGGCGATATACGGCAAACTTCAGTGACGACGAGCCCCCGTTCAGGCTCAGGATCATCGGCCCCATCTAGCGGACTCCGCGACAGAAGTGCATCTTAACCCTGGCTCCAGCGCCAGTTCACCACTTCAGGCATGTCCTCGCCATGCGACGCGACATATTCTTTGTGTTCCGCAAGCTTGCTTTGGAACATCGCCACCGCATCGTCGGCCTTTAGGCCGGGAATGCGGTGAATCGTATCAATGGCAAGCTGAAAGCGGTCCATGTTGTTGCGCACCACCATGTCAAACGGTGTAGTAGTGGTTCCCTCTTCTTTATAACCGCGAACGTGCATATTTTCGTGGTTCCGGCGGCGGTAGCACAGTCGGTGAATCAGCCAGGGATATCCGTGATACGCAAAGATCACGGGCTTGTTAGCAGTAAAAAGCGCGTCAAACGCTTCATCCGTCAGGCTGTGCGGATGTTCGCCAGCCACCTGAAGGGTCATCAAATCGACCACATTCACCACTCTGATCTTCAGGCTGGGAACATGTTTCCGCAGTAATGAAACCGCCGCCAGAATTTCCAGCGTCGGCACATCTCCGGCGCAGGCCAGTACTGCGTCCGGCTCGCCGCCATCATCATTGCTCGCCCACTTCCATACTCCGATTCCGGCCGCGCAGTGCTTTACCGCCGACTCCATATCCAGCCACTGCAACTCGGGCTGCTTCCCCGCAACAATAATGTTGACGTAATTCCTGCTGCGCAGGCAGTGGTCAGCCACGGAAAGCAGCGTGTTCGCGTCAGGCGGAAAGTAAGCGCGCACGATTTCCGGCTTTTTATTGACTGCGTTATCCAGAAATCCCGGGTCCTGATGGCTGAAGCCATTATGGTCCTGCCGCCACACATGCGACGTGAGCAAATAATTGAGAGACGCGACAGGCTTGCGCCAGGGAATATGTCGCACGGCTTCCAGCCACTTGGCGTGCTGGTTGTACATCGAAGTCACGATGTGAATGAACGCCTCATACGACGAGAAAAATCCATGACGTCCGGTGAGCAAATAACCTTCCAGCCACCCCTGGCACATGTGCTCGCTCAGGACTTCCATCACCCGGCCGGCACGGGCAACATGCACATCCGTGGGAAGTATCTCGGCCATGGAAACTCGATCCGTCACTTCGAACACCGCCGACAGCCGGTTTGAATCAGTCTCATCCGGCCCCATGATGCGGAAGTTTGCATTGTCCTGATTCAGCTTCACCACGTCGCGCAGCAGCCGGCCGAGTACGCGCGTTGACTCTTCAAATCCGCCGCCCGGCTGCGTTACGTTCACCGCATATTGCCGGAAGTCCGGCATCTTCAAGTCTTTTAAAAGCACGCCGCCGTTCGCATGCGGATTTGCGCCCATGCGCCGATTCCCTTTCGGCGCCAGCGCTGCCAGTTCAGCCATCAGCCTGCCATTCTTATCGAACAGCTCTTCCGCCTTATAGCTGCGCATCCATTGCTCAAGAATCTTCAGGTGCTCAGGCTTTTCCAGATCGGTCACCGGAACCTGGTGCGAGCGGAACGTCCCTTCGATTTGCAGCCCGTCGACAATCTTCGGCCCAGTCCAGCCTTTCGGGCTGCGCAAAATAATCATCGGCCACTGCGGGCGCCGCGCATCAGGATTTTCTTGGGCTTCGCTCTGAATGCTCTTGATCTCGGCAATCACTTTGTCCAGCGTCGCCGCCATCAACTGGTGCATCAGTGGCGGATCATCGCCTTCCACAAAATGCGGCTTATAGCCGTATCCGACGAACAGATCGATAAGTTCTTCTTTCGGGATGCGCGCCAGCACGGTCGGCCCCGCGATTTTGTAACCGTTCAGATGCAGCACCGGCAGTACTGCGCCGTCGCGCGCCGGGTTCAGAAACTTGTTGGAGTGCCAGCTCGTGGCGCACGGTCCGGTTTCGGCTTCGCCATCGCCCACCACGCAGCAGACCAGCAGATCAGGATTATCAAAAGCCGCTCCGTAGGCATGGAGCAGTGAATATCCCAGCTCGCCGCCTTCGTTGATCGATCCCGGCGTGTCCGGCGACGCGTGGCTGGGAATGCCCCCCGGCCATGAGAATTGCTGGAACAGCCTCTGCATGCCCTCCGCATCCTGCTTGATATTTGGATAAAACTCCGTGTACGAACCTTCCAGATATGTATTGGCCACAATTCCCGGTCCGCCATGTCCCGGTCCTGTGACGTAAATCGCGTTAAGGTCATTCTTCCGGATCACTCGATTCATATGCGCATAAATGAAGTTGAGTCCGGGCGTGGTGCCAAAATGCCCCAGCAGACGCGGCTTGGTGTGCTGGAGCTTCAAGGGCTCGCGCAGTAGTGCATTGTCGCGAAGGTAAATCTGCCCTACGGAAAGATAATTGGCGGCACGCCAGTAACGATCGATACCGTTCAATTCTTCCTGGCTCAGCGGACCGGCATTGGCAATCAAATCTTCATGGGTGAGTGTCTTAGGCATTGCACTACTCCGTCCGTCGTTACAAAGTATTCATAAATTGTAGTCCTCTGGAACCCTGAGAGAGTTCCTGAACCTGGCCACAATCCTCCGTGTCCCTCTGTGCCCTCTGTGGTAAATAGGAATCGTGTCTTCCCGGGTCTTCATCCGCCTAATCCGTGTTCATCCGTGGTAAGGTTTCGATTTTCCGATGAACCGATCACCTGATCACCCGATATGTCCGGCCCCACCCGGCATTTTTTCAACTTTTATTGCAAACAAAGACACTTCCGCAATTCGACCCCTGCGTGACCCTTGCCGACTGGGATTGGGATTCGTTGCGCCCCATCTGATTTATCAAGATAAAAGCAAGGAGTCCAAGTGATTGGGGCCCGCTAATTAGAAGTACAATATCCGCCCGCGTCAGTTGGATGAAAAGGAACCACTATGCAAATTCGCTGCGCTTTGTTGTTTGTGCTTTGTGCCCTCCTGCCACGGGGGCTGGTTTTTGCCCAGGCTCACGACCACGCTTCCCCTGAGAATCTGGGCAAGGTGAACTTCAGCACTTCGTGCAGTAGCGCGGTTCAACCGCAGTTCAATCGTGCTGTGGCCCTGATGCACTCGTTTCAATTTGCGCGCGCCATTGAAGCCTTCAATGTCATCCTCGCAAGCGACCCTTCGTGTGCAATCGCCTATTGGGGTATCGCACTGAGCGATTGGGGCAACCCCTTTGCCGCTGGTCTTAAGCTCCAGGCGCAACTGGATCAGGGACTCAAAGCCATTCAGCAAGCGCGCGCCACTGCTGCGAAGACTGAGCGAGAGCGTGCCTACATTGATGCCGTCGCACATCTCTTTACCGACACCGCGAATACGGATCAGCGTTCGCGTATCCTGGCCTACGAAACTGCGATGGCTGCTGTGAGTGCTGCTTATCCCGACGACATCGAAGCTGCCATCTTCTACGCGCTGGCCCTCGCCGCAGCCGCCGACCCGGCCGATAAGACTTATGCCAGGCAACTCAAGGCCGGGAAAATTCTTGAAGATCTGTTCGTACAGTGCCCAAATCATCCTGGACTGGCCCACTACATCATTCACACGTACGACTTTCCACCGCTGGCTGCGCGGGCGGTGGCAGCTGCACGGCGCTATCATGAGATTGCCCCTTCGGCGCCGCACGCCTTACACATGCCGTCCCATACGTTTACGCGAGTCGGTTACTGGCAGGATTCCATTGATACCAACACAGCCGCTGCGGCGGCCGCCCGCAGCGAGGGCCAGACGGCGGACGAGCTGCACGCCAGCGACTACATGGTCTACGCATATTTGCAAACGGCCCAGGACCGGGCCACTCAGCGTTTAGTGGGATCGTCCCTTGAAGTATTCTCGCGATTTGATCCGACAGTGTTACTCGGAGCGGCCCCTCCCTCTGCGGCGTACTTTGCCCGTGCCGCGATTCCTGCCCGCTACTGTCTGGAACGGCACGCCTGGGCTGATGCGGCAAAGCTGGAACCGCGCCCCAGTCCATTTCCGCCCGCTGATGCCATCACCCACTTTGCCCGGGGCTTGGGTGCTGCGCATTTGAAAGATGGCGCCACCGCGCGCTCGGCCATCGGATCTTTAGAACAGATTCGCGACAAACTCAAAATGAAAGAGGGCTATTGGGCCAATCAGGTAGAAATTCAGCGGCAGGAAGTATCCGCGTGGTTAGCCTTTGCTGAGGGCGACCCCCAGGGAGCGCTCACCGGGATGCGGACGGCGGCCCAAATGGAAGATGGAACCGAAAAGAACGCTATTACGCCCGGCCCACTCACGCCGGCCCGTGAACTGCTGGGAGAGCTACTGCTGGAATTAAAGCGACCCTCAGAAGCGCTCAAGGAATTTGAAGCGACGCTGACCAAGGAGCCCAACCGCTTTCGGACGCTGTACGGGGCCGCCGAGGCGGCGAAGCTGGCCGGCGATCACCAGACGGCGCAGACATACTTCCGACAGTTGCTCAAGGTTGCGGAGCGCGCCGATAAACCTGGACGCCCGGAACTGGCCGAGGCGCGTAGCGAGTCGAGACCACAATAGCCGCCCCAGGTTATTTACAACGAAAAGGGAGCATCACTTTGCGGATGTTCACTGCGGCACGCCATTCGGAAAGAGTTTCTGCAAAAACTCTTTGTCGCTGGCCATGGGCTTGAAGCGGTCAAAATCCACTTCTTCCTTCCACTGCTTGTCAAAATCTTTGGAATTGAGCGTCTTGGCCTTGGCAAATTCTTCTAGCGAAGCGGCCTTGTCTCCGGTCAAGTAATCGAGGAACGCTAGCCGCATGTGGCTGCCAAAACTGTTTGGCGCATACTGCACCGCCTTTTGCGACGCGGCGCGAGCCTTCTGCATGTTGCCCGCATCCAGCGCCTTAAACGTTTGATCACCATAGTTGTAGGCGAGGTTCTGGTCGAGCAACCGCCGCAATTCCGTGAACGGATCAGGATTGTCGTCAACGTTGATGTAAACGTAACGATCGTTATTGATGTTGCGCCCGCCCAGCTTCTTCACTACCAGCATTGACGCGGATTGGCGGCCCCGTGCATCACCGCCCACAGCATCGCCGGCTTTAAGCGCGGCAAAAAGTTTTTCCGCCAGCTCGCCCTGCGTCGCCTCAAAGGCCTTGCCCATGGCTTCCGGAACCTGCGCGCCCACCAGAATGTTTCCCTGTGCCGACCATGTCTTGCCCTGCCGGTCTCCCGCCCACTTGGGCGCATTTGCTCCGGTATAAGCCGCTACATTTCCTTTCGCGTCAACGATCGCCACCTGCCGTCCGTCCTTGCCTTCAAACTTGTCGTCGGCCAGAATCTTCTTCAGGACTTCCTGAGCAGTAAGTCCCTGGCGCAAGAGATCAAGCGCTTGCTGTCCATAGCCGACGTTCACATTGGCCTGAGTCGCCACCGCTCCCACATCCGCCATGGCCCACGGCACTACTGATCCGACAGAGAAATATCGCGAAGCCACGGCCACTCCCATCTCTCCGGTTTGCGGATCAATGGCCACGATGGAAAATGTTGAAACCGGCGGCAGTGATTGCGCAAAAGTAGCTCCGCTGGCAACAGCTAATATGGATAACAGCAAGTATTTTTTCATCAGCTTCCTCCGATAGGTCTCGACGTGGGAGACATTGGCCCTTCTGCTCTGGTTCCTTCGCGGCCTTTACGGCCTTTGCGGTAAAGTTCACGTCTGTATTCCCAGCACATACGCCAGCACCACAATTGTCAGCACACCAAACGAAACCAAAGCATACTTGAAATCGCGTTCGCGCAAAAACTGCAGGCAGGCGACGATAATCCGCAGGACCGGCGTTGCCAGCAAAACAAGCAAACCGGCGGCAGCCACACGGCTGCCCCATGATGCGACAAATTGCAGCACTAACCCCGCCACGATTAACGCGAAAGCCATGTAGGCCCCGAACTTCAGCGTAAGAGACAGCACTCGATCAGCGGCAACATCCTGCCGGCTCATTGGAAGCCTCCCGTGAGAAGTTTGTAGATCATCTCTATCGCGAGCCAGCCGGCAATACAGACCAGCAACATCAGGATATAAAACGAACGTACCTTAGGAGAGATTCGCGCACCCAGAAGCGATCCGGCAAAAACGCCAGCCACCAATGGAGCTGCAATATCCACGCGTACATCGCCGCGTCCCCAGTAAACATAAGCGCTGGTGCCCGCCGTGACGCCGATCATAAAATTGCTTGTGGCCGCCGCCACGCGTAGCGGCACTTTCATGAATAGCAACATCACCGGTACCTTGATGGGCCCTCCGCCAATGCCCAGCAGCCCGGAAAATCCCCCTGCGATGAGCGAAGCCGCCAGCCCCACCGGATAGTTCTGTGGGGTGTAATCAGGAATAACCTCTTCCCTCTTGGTGTAGCGTGAATCCCACGCCTTCTTCACCAGCGAGCCCGCGGTATAGAGAAGAAAGCAGGCAAACAGCACTGCCAGCGTCCGGCGATTGATGTGATGCGCCACCAGCGCCGCGATCAATGCGCCGACGGTTGTCGCCAGTTCCAGCGTCATGCCCAGTCGAACGTCTGTGACGTGCCGCTCCACGTACATGGAAGAAGTCGCGGTGGAGGTGGCAATCACACAAAGCAGTGTTACGCCGATGGCCTGGTGCATCGGCAATCCAAAATAAATGGCTAGCAGCGGCGTCACAATGATGCCTCCGCCCACGCCTGCCAGCGCTCCAAATCCGCCTGCACAAAAACCAATTGCCACCAGCAAGAGCATTGCCGCCAGCGTCATTGCGCTCTGTCTCTCTGCAGCAGAATGTCATCGCCCTCCGGTTCTGTTTGCCCTTCCGCCCGCAACACGGACCATACCGAACCAAGCACCACCAGCACCGCAAGCAACATCAGCAAAGGGATGCGTTCTCCATCCAGCAACCCCGCAAGAATCGCCACTAGGGGAATAATCAGGCTGATGGTGGAAATCTGATAGGGCTGGAGCTTCTTCAACAGCCAATAATAAATAACGAAAGCGGTGGCTGATCCAAGGATGGTCAGGTACGCCAGGCCTATCATTGCCGTCTTTGTCCAAACCGCATGCCGATGTGCCTCCAGCGCCCATGTCGCCCATAACAACACAACGGAGCCCAGAAGCGATTGAAGTCCCGTGGCAACAACCGAGTCAACATCATGCAGCCGCTTCTTCGCATACACGATTGACCACGAAGTAAGCAGCATGGAAACCAGTACCGCTGATCCTCCGATGATTACCATCCGGTTGTTGCTTGGATTCTCATAGAAGAGCACCAGGATTCCCCCGAAGGCCATCACCATGGCATACACGGCGCGGCGTGGCACCTTGCGGTGCATCATGGCCGGCGTGATGAGCGAAACAGCCAGCGGAGACGCGGAATACAAAACTGCGCTCATTGAAGAAGTGACATATTGCTCCGCCCAAAACAGTAGGGCGTAGGGAACAGCCATGATAGTCAAGGTCAGAATAAGAATCGCGTTCCACTCACCGCCATACGTGGGCCAGCGCCTTTTCTGCACCAATGCCATTCCCAGCAGCAGCACTCCGGCGGCCAACAAGCGCAGTGCAAGTGCTTCGAACGGCGGCACGTCACGGACCACCATCCGAATTCCCAGCCACGTGGTCCCCCAAATCAGGCAGAGCGAGACATAGCCCGCCAGTTGACGGCCGCTGAACGATGAGCTTTGCTGGGTGGCTTCTGCCATGGGATCAATCAGTCTAACTGATCCTCATACGCTCACGTTGGCTTGCCCGACGAAAAGAAAAAAGGCACGGTTCCCCGTGCCTTTTATTTCACGTCTGTAAAAATCTTCTACTGCGAACTGGGCGCGTGGCTCGGCATCTGTGTGGTCGCCACATTCTTGGGCGTTGAGAGATAGCCGGTAACAGTGTTCTTGTCCACGCTATTCACCACCACTTCAAACAGAGCTCGGTCGCGTCCGGTATAGAACTGCAGCGGCTCATTGATGGTGCGGTCTTTCTTCTCAATCTTCTTGTCTTCCGCCAGCACGTAGAGCGTGAACTTGCTCTTTTTCGGATCAGTCTTTTTGAGCTGCAGGCTCACGATCGACAAATGCGTGGGAGTTTTATCTTTTTGCAGCGTGAATTCAAAATAATCGCGGTCGCCGCGGTGCTTGAGCATTTCCAGCTCGTCATGCGACGTGGCAATCAATTCGCTGTGCTTGTTCAGGTCGCCGATGGCGTGGTCCAGCTTGCCCTTGGTCACGGCCAGATCGTTTCTGGTGTCGGTCACGTCTGCGCTCACCTTCACCACTTCGCCCTTCACGCCGGTAACTTCATTGGTCACCGCGCCAAACTGCTGCTTGGTAGTTTCTTCATCGGCCTTCAGGCGCGTCTCGGTTTCATGTTCTTTGGCCTGAAGTTCACTCGCTTTCTTGCTCAACTCTTTGTGGTTCATTCCAGCTCTGTCTGCCAGTACGTTAAGTGAGGCCTTGATCTGGGCATTGGAATCGGTCATTTTCTTGACCAGCTCTGCTTGCGCCGAGGCCTGCTTCTTCTCCATGTCACTGATCCGGCTTTGAGCCTGGACCATGAAGATCACCGATCCGATCAGGTAAACCACTGCAACCACCATCAGGACATTGCGCACTACCGGGCTTCCGCCATCGTGCGGCACGTCGGACATAGTTTCTCCAGTCAGGGTCTTGGATTGATGCTAGACATTGTTAAGCAGAACTGCTGCTCTGTCAATGAAATGGCCGTCCGAATGGCCACTGTCTCCCGGCAGAATCGCCGCAAATCCGTGCGAATACACATCTTACAGCGCAAGTACACGGATTCTGCATCTAACAAAGCGATGGCATTTCTCGACCAATATCCCCCGTTGATGGAGCGCGCAAAGGCTCTAGCGGCCAAAGCTCGGCCGCTTTTGAATCGACGCGTAATTTCCCTCGCCCTTGTCGTCATAGGGGTCGTTCTGCTGGGCTACGTCGCTGGCCAATACTGGGGAATGTACCGCAGCCAGAAGAACCTTGAAATCGAATGGCAGCGCCAGGCAGCCACTGTGAGCGTTCCCGGAAAAGCTCCAGTTTCATCCGACCAGCTGCTCACGCGCATGCAGATTCCTAAAATCCAGATGGACGCAATCGTCGTGGAAGGCGCCTCGCGACGCGAACTTTCCGAAGGCCCCGGACACATGAAGCTGACCGCCCAGCCCGGAGAGCCGGGAAATGCGGTAATCACGGCCCATCGCGATACATTTTTCCGCCATATCTACGAGCTCAACAAGGGCGACCAGATACAGGTCCGACGCAGCGGCCGCACTTTTACCTACGAAGTGACGGGAAAACGCATCGTGATGCCGGAAGACTTCAGCGTAATCAAGCCAACTGACAATGCACAGTTGACGCTGATCACCTGCTATCCCACATATTACATTGGCCCCGCGCCCAAGCGGCTGGTGGTGTTTTCCAAATTGGTCGATAGTGACGGCCAGCCGGTGAATCAGGCCGCACAAGCCCGCCCCAACGACCAGTAAGTCTCTCCTTATTACAATGGCAATGTGAAGTCCTGGGACGTCATCATCGTGGGAGCTGGCATTATCGGCGTCTCGCTTGCCCTGGAGTTGCGCAAACGCGGCGCGCTTGTCCTGGTGCTCGACCGCGTAGAGCCCGGATCCGAAGCATCTTCGGCCGCCGCTGGCATGCTGGCTGCGGCCGACCCGGAAACCCCAATTGCTTTACGTCTATTGGCGATGGAAAGCGCTCGCATGTTTCCTGAATTTGTCCAGAAGGTGGAAACTGCCGGCAACATGCAAGTGGACTTTCGCCGCATCGGCACCATCGCCCTTCTAACGGAAACTTCAGCGCCCGACGAGTACCGCAGCCTGTCCCGGGCCGAACTTCAGCTGTTGGCGCCTTCTGTTCACAGCTCCGGACAATCTGCATTCTTTGTCCAGGAAGATAGCGTCGATCCGTCCTTGCTGATGCAAGCCGCGCTGGCGACGGCCCGGAATCTCGGAATCGAAATACGCGGACATACCGCAGTAAAGGGAATCCGCGCGCACGACCGCGCAGTTGAAGTCCTGACCGACGCAGAAAACCACGCCGCCGCCTCTGTCGTCGATTGCCGCGGCGCATGGTTCGGCAAGCCGGTGCGCCCGCGCAAGGGACAGATGCTTTACGTCCAACCGCAACTCGGCCTGTTACAGCACGTGTTGCGAGCGCCGGAAGTTTACATTGTTCCCCGCAGCTCAGGAAAAATCCTCATCGGCGCAACCGTGGAGGATGTGGGCTTTGACAAATCTGTAGATCCTTCCGCAATCCAGCAACTACTCAACGCCGCCGAAAAATATTTGCCGGAGCTCGTGTCCGCACCAATCACTCACAGCTGGGCGGGACTCCGTCCCGGCACACCCGACGACTTGCCCATCATCGGGCCAACCGATGCCTCCCGTGTTTTTGTCGCCACCGGCCATTTTCGTAACGGCATCCTTCTGGCCCCAATCACCGCCCAAATCATGGCCGACCTGATTGGAGGCCGTCCCTCCCCGATGGACATCAGCGCTTTCGCGGTGAAGCGCTTTCTTAGCACCGGAAGGTAACGCCGCGCCCGCAAACGGCGTTCTAACCGCGCCTGATCTGTGCAAGAATAGCCTTGTGGACCTCGAGTACCTGCTCATACAACTTCTGCTCAAGTTGGGCGTAGCCACGGCGGTTGCCAGCGCGCTGGGCCGCTCGCATGAGTTCAAGAAGCTGCTTTTTGCCAGGCGTCGGTCCCGCGAACGTAACATCCTCTTTGTTCTCTTTACGTGCATTCCGTTTGCCCTCGGTGTGTATTTCCGCTTTCGCGTAAAGAATTTTCAGTGCGCCGATCTGGGCTTTGAAGCTGCCATCCTTGTCGGCGTTTTAGGCGGCCGTGTTGCCGGTACCCTGGGCGGCTCCATCATGGCCATCCCTGCTCTCCTTCATGGTGAATGGCTCACGTTGCCGGTCAATGCAGGTGCAGGAATGCTGGCAGGATCGCTGCGTCACTTCTGCCGTAATGAAGAAGAGATATGGACGTTCTCTCCTTTCATCGATCTGAGCGTGTACCGCTGGTTGAAGCGCAACCTGCGGCGTCCGCGTATCGATTGGCAAACCGCATTCTTTTTGATGATCATTGCCCTCCAGGCCGCGCGCCTGGAACTGCACTTTGCGGCACCCAAGTGGCTATGGACCCTTTCGATCAACACTCCGGTCGCTTTGCTCGCTGGCTTTGCCGCCACGGTTGCAACCATCGCCATTCCCATCAAAATCTGGAACCTGACGCGCATTGAGATGAAGCTGGAAGAGCAGGAACGTCTTCTGCTTGAAGCCCGGCTGGACGCGCTGCAAAGCCAGATCAATCCCCATTTTTTGTTCAACACCTTGAACTCGGTCTCTTCTCTGGTGCGCTTTGATCCAGACCGCGCGCGCGAACTGATTTTAAAACTTTCCAAAATCCTCCGTCGGTTGCTGGGCAAGCATGATGAGTTTGTGCAGCTGCGCGACGAGATTGAATTCGTCGACGATTACCTAGATATCGAGGTTGTGCGCTTTGGCCGGGACAAGCTGCGTGTCTACAAGCACCTTGATCCTGAAACGCTCGACATCGTAATCCCGGCAATCCTGTTGCAGCCGCTGGTGGAAAACTGCATTAAGCATGGTCTTGCGCCCAAAGTGGATGGCGGCAGCATCACCATCCGCAGCCGAATTCAAGACGGCAAACTGATGATCCAGGTTGAAGATGATGGAGTGGGCATGAGCGCGCCGCCGGCAGTCGCCGCTGCGCAAATGGGCTCAGGCCGCGGTATCGGCATGGTCAACGTAGCGGAGCGCCTGCATGTTTTGTTTGGCGACGAAGGCAGGCTCACCGTGCAAAGCCGAGACGGCCACGGAACACTCGTAATGCTGGAAATGCCGGTGTTGAATACCGAATTGCCGCCCGCCGGAGCTGCCGCCGCTATCTATGCTGCCCGTTCCAACACGCGCTCATAGAATCTTTCATATTCAGGAATAATCTTGGTGGAACAAAACCTGGTTTGCGCTTCCCAGCGCGCTACTTTCCCCATCTCGCGCAGCCGCTTCTCGTCAGAAAGAATGTCAATCGCATAACGCGACATTGCTTCTACATCGCCCACCTCGGCAAGATAACCGCTGCGCTCGTGATCAACCACTTCTGCCACGCCGCCCACGGCGGTCGCTATGGCCGGCACCTCGCAGGCCATGCCTTCCAGGGCGGCCAATCCAAAAGACTCCATCTCGCTGGGCACCAGCATCAAGTCGGCGATGGAGAGCTTTTCGTAAACGCGGTCCACCTTGCCCAGAAACTCCACGCGATTACGGAGGCCTTTCTGGTTCACCAGCCACTCCGCACGCGAGCGTTCGGGACCATCGCCCATCAGCAAGAGCCGCGAGGGGATTTTTTTCTGGATGCGGTCAAAGATTTCGATGACGTCACCCAGGCGCTTCACCGGACGAAAGTTGGATAAATGGACCACGATGCGCTCGTCCTTGCCGGCAAATTCGGCGCGATTCTCAGCCGCCCTCGGATCGCGCTTGTAAATATCACAATTCACAAAGTTGTTGATCACTTCAATCGGATTTTTGATCTCAAATTCCTGGACCGTGACCTGCTTCAGATAATTTGAGATGGCCGTCACGCCATCACTCTGCTCAATCGCGTAGCGCGTCACCGGCAGATAAGATCGATCCGCGCCCACAATCGTGATGTCTGTGCCGTGCAGGGTGGTCACAAATGGGAGCTTGCGTGACTTGCCGTTGGGCTGCGCCGCCAGCATCTGTCGCGCCAGCAGCGCGCTAACCGAATGCGGGATTGCGTAGTGCACGTGCAGGATATCCAGGTTGTAGATTTCCGCCACCTCCGCCATGCGTGTCGCCAACGCCAGATCATAGGGCGGATATTCAAACAGCGGATACTGCGAGACTGTGACTTCATGGAAGAACGTGCGAGGTTCCTTGGTGTTCAAGCGGATGGGCTGCTGATAAGCGATGAAATGCACTTCATGGCCACGCTGGGCCAACTCAATCCCGAGTTCCGTGCCCACAACTCCGCTACCGCCGTACGTGGGATAACAAGTAATGCCAATTTTCATTTCGTTATATCGCTCACGAGTTGATTCAACTGAAGATAACAGGATTCACAAATGTTCGACACAAGTACACTAGTTTGACGTAAGACTTCGGGTGACTGAACCCGAATGGAGAAATAAGCATTTGAAATATCCCTGCGATTCCCTCGTGCATTCCGAAGTGGATGTGATGGCATCTCGTCCCACCGTGCGGACTGGATGGGTTCTGACTGCGGCGATTCTCGGTTCCAGCCTGGCCTTCATCGACGGAACCGTGGTGAACGTCGCTTTGCCCAGTATCCAGCACGCACTGAACGCCACGGTGTCCGGCGCACAATGGGTGGTGGAATCGTATGCGCTCTTTCTCGCCGCGCTCATTCTGCTGGGCGGCGCCGCGGGCGACTTCTACGGACGCCGGCTCATATTTACAATCGGCGTGTTTCTCTTTGCCGCCGCATCCGCCTGGTGCGGCTTCGCCGCTGACATCCGGCACCTGATCGCGGCTCGGGCGTTGCAAGGTGTGGGCGGAGCAATGCTTGTGCCGGGAAGCCTGGCGATCATCAGCGCGGCATTTCCCGCGGCCCAACGCGGCAAAGCCATTGGCACTTGGTCAGGATTTACAGGAATCACTGCGGCCATTGGACCTGTGCTGGGCGGATGGCTCGTCCAGCATTTCTCCTGGCGCTGGGTCTTCTTCATTAATCTTCCGATCGCCGCGGCGGTCATTGTGATTTCTTTGCTGTTCGTTCCGGAAAGTTGCGGCGAAGGCGGCAAACATAAGCTCGATATTTCCGGAGCTTTCTTGATTACCCTAGGCCTGGGCTTCCTTGTCTTCGGCATGATTGAAGCACCAGGGCTCGGCTGGACGAACCCTGTGACCTGGGGAACCGCGACCGCTGGCGTCTTTGCCATCGCTCTCTTTCTATGGCGGGAGGCCAGAACAGACGCTCCTCTGGTTCCCCTCCGTCTCTTTCGTTCGACGAATTTCAGCGGCGCAAACCTGCTTACGCTATTGCTCTATGCCGCGCTGGGTGCGCTGCTTTTCTTTCTTCCCTACAACCTGATCCAGGTCCAGGGCTTCACGCCGACGCAAGCGGGCGCAGCTAATCTGCCTCTTATTTTGATCTTGTTTTTCCTCTCCCGATGGGCCGGCGGCCTGGTCGCGCACTATGGCGCCAAACTCCCCTTGGTGATCGGGCCGATTGTTGCTGCCTGCGGCTTTCTGTTGTTTGCCAGGCCGGGGATAGGCGGAAATTATTGGACCACATATTTTCCCGCGATGATTGTGCTGGGTCTGGGCATGAGCGGCGTTGTAGCGCCTCTCACTACCACTGTGATGGATTCGGTCAGCGAACGCCAGGCCGGCGTGGCTTCCGGAGTGAATAATGCGGTTTCGCGCGTCGCATCGCTTTTATCAATTGCGGTGCTCGGCATGGTGGCATTTCATGTTTTCAATACTCAACTTGAAAACAGACTGAATGCCGCGAAGCTGCCAGAACCCGTGAAACACGCCGTGCTGGAACAGCGAAACCGCTTGACGCAGATCGAACCGCCAAGCGGCCTGAATGCTGATCAACAGCACGCGCTAAAACAGTCGATTGATGAATCGTTTCTGGCAGGCTTTCGCTGGGTAATGGTGATTTCTGCTGGACTGGCTTTGCTAAGCGCCGCCAGCGCATGGTTGATGATTCAAGGTAAACCGCTAAAACCACAACGGCTGTGACTAGCGTCTTTCTTTTTCCGCCTCGCGCGCGCGACGAAGACCTTCGCGTGCCTGGACGTTCACACGGTCAAGCCGGAGAACAATATCGTATTCATAGACCGCGCTCTTGTAGTCACCACTTCCGGTGGCTGCGTCGGCTTTGCGCAGCAGGTCAGGAATATCTTTGCGGGTGAAGCCCTCCACCACGGCGGGCGCAGGCGGAGCCGTAGGGCGGACGCGTCTGGGAACGACTGGCTCGTCGGGTGTTTCTGAAGGTACTGCACTCGCCTGCCGATCGGTTGCCTGATCCGCTGTCGATGGCGTTCCAGCGACTGCTGAGGTTTCGCCCCTCAAGTCTTTACTGCCCGTCGAAATCGGCGACGATCCCGCAGTCGCCGCACGACCTTGCGCGCTTGCTGTGGCCGGAACAATTTTGCTGTCGGTCATGTCAACCGTTGATTGCACTGGAACGGGCTGCGCCTGTGTTGCCAGGGGCCGAGGTAATGCCGACGTAACTGCGGCAGAATCTTGCGACTGCAATTCCGGCTTGCCTGCCGCTTCCGGCACTGCCGGCAAAGGCGACGCCGAAGGAACACTTGCTGTAGCATCTCTCGTCACAACCGCGGCCGTCACATTGGTGGGAGCCGGTACAGTTGAACCCGCCGGCGCTCCGTTGCTGCTTTGATGTTTGCCAAAATGCTGCGCGTAACTGATCAAACGCATCAGCCTCGGCATTTTGCTGCGCTGCGGCCACACCACAACTGCCGCCGACACCACGACAATGCAGACAGCCAGCAGAATCGGTAGCGCGTGCCGCGACTTCCCTTTTGCCGCAAATCGCGTGTGTTTGGTGGATTCCAGCAGCGGTTTGGCCAGAATTTTGGCAGAGGCCGTCCGCAGCAGCACAGCTTCTTTGCGCAACGTATCTCGCAGTTCAACGCAACTCTGGAAGCGCATGCCGGGATCTTTGGCTAACGCTTTTCTGATTGCCGCTTCCACACCCGGAGGTATTGCGGGATCAATCGTCGCCGGAAGTTCAGGCTCCTCATGTACAACCTTGTATAAGACCGCCGTAACGCTATCGGCATGGAAAGCTTTTTTGCCGGTAAACAGCTCATAGAGTACGGCGCCCAGAGAAAAAATATCAGACCGCTGGTCCACTGGCTTGCCCGTGGCTTGTTCCGGCGCCATATAGGAGGGCGTGCCCACTACCATGCCGGACTGCGTGAGCGAAGCGTCACCCTTTTTGGCAATGCCGAAATCGAGAACCTTGATCTGGCCTTGCGGCGTCAGCATCAGATTGGAAGGCTTCAGGTCGCGATGCACCACGCCGCGCTCATGCGCGAACGCCACCGCGTTACATATCTGTTCGGCATAGCTCAACAGCGTGAGCTGTCCCGGGCGCAGGTTCTTGCCTTCCAGCATCGCCGCCAGTGTCGCCCCTTCTACAAACTGCATGCTCAGGTAAACCCGGTCGCCGTCATTGCCAACGTCGTAAATCGTAATAATGTTTGGATGGTCCAGGCTGCCGGCGGCTTTGGCTTCACTCTTGAGTCGCTCGATGATGTCATCGTGGTCCGGGGCCTCACGCCCCACCGCGATCGTCTTCAGGGCAACCGTACGGCCGATCACGCGGTCTTCTGCCTTGTACACCACGCCCATGGCACCGCGCCCAAGCTCTGAGAGAATTTCGTAACGACCGTTAAATGCGGTCTTCAATTCGCGCTGTTCTGCTGATGGCTGCGTTGAAGCAACTGCGCCGTCTTCGGCGGAGCCGGATATTTGCAGAGAACCCATTTCTGTTCGATCCAAAAGATGCTTTACCTGGGCAGATCACAACTATTCAGAAATCATAACCCTCGGCCCTTCTGTTCTCTTCATTACTTTAGTGCTCTCTACAAGGTCATTTGCGTGGCCCGCCGCCCCGTGATTACCTATGATTTCAAGCAATTAGCCGTGTACTCATTAGTCAGGAAATCGATGATCATGAAACTTTCCCCTGTCCAGCTTAAGCCGCGACTTTCAGGGCATTTTTGCTTGTTGTCATTCGTCTGCCTGCTCCTTCTGGCGCTTGCTCACACCAGCTCTGCCAAGGATGCCCCGCTTTCGGCCATCGTGCTTTTCAATACGCCTAGCGGACCGGCTTACACGCAGGTTACTGGCGTAACCCTGAACGGCAAGACCGAGTTGCGTGTTTGCGATGGCATGGCCACGCTCGACAAACGCAGCTATGACGTTTTGCCACGGGTACAGATCAAACTGCCGTCTGTGCTGGAGCGCACTGCGGACGCCACCCTGACGCTTCGCATGGACGGCGCTAAACCCATCTGCGTTTTACCAAACGGAATCAAGTTCGATAAAACTCCCGAACTCACGCCCGCGCAGGCTGCTGATCAGGCTGTGATTTTCGGGATGATGGCCCAGTCTTCTCCACAAGCAGCAGATATTCCGGCGCTGAAGCCCGGTACGCAAATCTTCTTTGTCGCCACGCCCGACACCGAGTTGTCTGAATACCTTCGCGCCGAACGCTCGCAGTCGGTTGCGCTTTGGCAGGATTATCTAAAGCGCTATCCCGTCTCCGCTCATTCAGCTCCGGCCAGGCAAGCGTTAGCTGGAATACTGCTTGAAGCCACGCAATCCAAAATTACAGAATATTCCAGGACCGCGCCTGACGAAACCCCGCGACTCGGGCTCTTGAAACAAGCGCGCGCCTATGTGTTCCAGGCTGAAGCACTCAGCGGCAACCATGCTGCCGCCGATAAAGTCAGGCAGGAACTTCACGCGCAACTGGATTTGTTGCTGGAAAAAGATCGTCGCCAACTACAGTCTTTCACCAAAGCCCTGGCACAACGCGCAGCCGGATATGAGTATTTGGTTGCGGCGAAAAAGCGGAATGAACAAATTCTCGAAGTCGAGCCAGACTATCCGCCAGCCATCGCCCTGCACAATGAAATCAGCGGTGAGGAAAACAATCTCGACGCCGTACTGCACAATGCTGACAGCCAGATGCTGGCCAGAATGTATGACGATGCACTCAAGACCGTGGAAGTTTATCGCGGCATGGCCGCAGAACTTCCACAGATCGCAAACATCGTTGAGACAGCTTATCGGTTCCATTTTTCTCGCGCGCAGCAATTAAGCGCTCAGGGAAGCTGGCAACAGGCAGCGGAAGAATTTCGCGCCGCCATCAAAGTGCGTCCAGACATCCAGGAAACAGCCGCCGCTCTCAAGAATGCCGAAGCCCAGGCTGCCAACGCGTTTAACCGACGGGTGGCAGAGCAGGTCCTGGCTGACAGTCGTAACTATGCTCAGAAAAATGATTTCATCGCCGCATACGACGTGCTGGCCAACCTGCCCGACCCGCAGCGCACGCTGGTCGCGGACCAACTCGATGTCTTGAAGAAAGACTATGCGCCTGCGGCAGCGCGCCGGGCAATGAAATTGCAAGAAGTCCACTTGCCGATCCGGGGGCGCGCTGATGAAGAAGCCATACGGCAGGCGTATGAACTGCTGCAGCGCAGCGGCGCCATCAGCAATGATCCCGCAGTCAAACTCAAGGTGGATCTGCTCTCAGACAAAATCGGAGCGTACTATCTTGACCAGGCCCGCCGCTATCTGCAAAAGCCGATGGCCTCAGGCGTTGGGCTGGGCTGGCTTTATCTGCGCGAAGCGCAGCGATACGAGCCGACCTTGGATGCCGTGAAGGATGAGATGGCCCGCTACCAGGGCGCTTATCAGCTGCGCGGACGCCTCTCAGTTGGCGTGGTGGTTCGTGACCAGAGCTCGCGCCGCGAAGGCCAGGGCTTTGCCGACCAACTGGGCGACGCCATCGCCAACGGGCTCGAATCATCCAGCCAACCCATGAAAGTCATTCGCCGCTATAGCGAAGATCCAAACGCTGTTCAGCCGGATTTTGTTCTGGTGAGCGAGATCCTGCAGCATCGCATGGTGAAGAACACCAACCTGGAAACTCTGCCCTCGAAATACCGTGCTGGCACGCGCGAGGTGAAGAGCGAAGCGTGGCTTACTGCGAACAAGGCTTTCACACAGGCGCAACAGGATCTGGGACTGGCGCAACGTGCGGTCGCCGATGCACAGCAGCGGCACAATAAGAAAGATATTGCGGCTGCAACGGACACTCTCGCCACTGCACAGCAGAAGGCCGACGATCTCCGCAAGCAGTTGGACGCTATCAATCCCACACGGCCTGAAGCCGTTCTGGAACCCTACAACTACATCAGGACAACCATCGACCTGACTGCAGTAGTGGAACTTGCATTCCGTTTGACGGACACATCCGGAAGCCTGATCGATTCCACGCCTTCCATTCAGCGCGAAGACCACAAGACTTATGTCGTGCTGGAAAATGTAAAGCCTGAGGACACGGAAGGCGTCAAAGCTATGAACACGCCTCCGGATGAGGTGCAGTTTGTCACCGATTTGGAACTCCAGGCGCGCGACGCGCTGGTGAAAGCGATCGGCGAAAAAGCGGCGCACCTGCCGGAAAGACTTCTTCAGCAGGCGCGGCAACGGTCACAACAGCAGGACATCGACGGCGCCGCAGCCGAGTACATTGTGTTCCTGAATTCCACGCCGGACAACGGATCACCCGAACGCGCTGAAGCGGCGAGTTTTCTCCGCGACCACTATAACCTGGCCGTCGCCCCATCTGCTTCGCCCACAAAACAGGCACAGGCGCGATAATTGCTGCCAATTCAG
>Ga0137403_10001558_pt1 | contig 28788 bp, 26 predicted proteins | sample CZOMad2_1_16fung_FD_122057 | JGI IMG/M metagenome (GOLD analysis project Ga0137403, IMG submission 122057) | Vadose zone soil fungal communities from Angelo Coast Range Reserve, California, USA - CZOMad2_1_16fungal (Hybrid Assembly) | ecosystem: Environmental > Terrestrial > Soil > Vadose zone... | reverse complement strand
CAGGCGGGCAGCGCCTACACTTATTCCTACGCCGGGATGGGCGAGCTGGTCGGCTGGGTGATCGGCTGGAGCCTGATCCTCGAATACACGGTGGTCTGCTCGACGGTGGCGGTCGGCTGGTCGGGCTATGCGCAGGGCTTCCTGGTCAGCCACGGCTGGGGCCTGCCGCAGGCGCTGGCCGCTGGCCCCTGGGGCGAGCCCGCCGGCCTGGTCAACTTGCCGGCGGTGTTCATCACCCTGGCGGTCACTGGTATGCTGCTGGTGGGGACCAAGGAGAGCGCCACGGTCAACTTCATCCTGGAAAGAATGAAACGCAATGCCGTCAGTGCGTTGGGCGACGAGCGTACCCGCACCGGCACGTGGCTAGCATTGACGCAAAAACTGACTTCACATGATGAACTGAACCTCGGCTGGGCCCATGCCGGAAATACGCCGGGTAATCCTGCTGGCGCACCTCCGGACATGAACACACCCTCCGTCAGTGGCGACTTTCAGCACGTGAAAAACAAGGCCAACCAGTTCTCACTGGGCTACAAGCACTTCTTTGAAGACAAGAAGGTCTCGGTCTATGCGGTTGCTACGACCTTGCGCAATGACGACTACGCCCACTACGCGCTGGGCGTCAGCGGCCACGGCATCGTCACGCGAAACAAGGATGGTGACGGGCACAACTTCGCGGGCTACAACGCAAAGGCCGTCTCAGTCGGCATGACCTACGAGTTCTGATTGAACTGATTCAACAGACCCCGCGCCCGAACCGCATCCCGGATGCGTTCGGGCGTTTTTTCGTCCGCAGCACAAGCACCCCAGGGTTTCGTCGCTGCATCATCCCTCCGCCACGGCACGTCGCCCTCGCTATCGGATGACCTCGGGCGCCTTGGGCTCGCCGAACGGCGTGTAGTGGTGCCGCGTGTCGAGCCGGCCGTCGTGGTCGTTGTCTTTTTCGGCCCGCGTCACCTTGCCCAGCCGGTAGTACTCGATGCGCAGCGGATGGCCGGTGGCGGGGTTGAAGTACGTGGTGGTCGATAGCACGCCATGCGCGTACTCGGACCGGGTGTCCGGATAGCCGTCACCGTCGCTGTCAACCTCTGTCGTCGCCGCATGGCCGTTCTGGTAGCGGGTTCGCGTTTCGAAGACGCCGTCGAAATCGTTGTCGGCATCGGATGACAGGATGAGCCCCTGGCGGTCGAAGTAGGTGATGTGGTCGACCTTGCCGTCGAAGTTGCGGTCGGTCTCGGTCTTCAACAAGACACCGGTCGGCGCGTAGGTCCGCGTTTCGTCGAGAAGACCGTCGTGGTTGTAGTCGATGCCTTCGGTTTGGGCCGGCAGCCACGAGACGACGTATGAGCCCGCCACGCCAAGCGCCAGGCCGATCAGCACACCGGTCCAGACCCCGCGTCGCGCAGCGTTCGGTTCAGGCTGCAGGGGTTGTGCTTCGGCAGCGCCGGCAACTTCGTCAACGGTCTTCATCGGTGTGGTGTCCTGGCACGACTGTTGATCTGGAGAAGATTCAGGCTCGATGTTTGGAGCATACGGCGGCCCCCCCCGCGCGCGCCACGCGGGCAACCCTAGGCGCTGACGATCCAGCCCTCGAGTGGGTCCACCTCGGCCGGCAAACCGTAGCCCGGCCGCTGGCTGGCCCAAGCGGCCTGCAGCAGGCACAAGACCGCGTCGAGCCGGTCGCCCGACGCATCGGCCACCAGCGCATCGCGCTGCGCATGCGTCATGCGCAGCCGCAGTTGCAGCCGGGTGCGGCCTTGCTCCAGCGCTTCGAGCAGGTCTTTGCGGGCGATCAGGTGGTCGGCGGTTTGCTTGGCTTTCTCGTCGCTCTTGTAGGGCCGTGCGCCAATCAACTCGCGCGCCAGCAAACCGGGATACGCCTCCAGCGCCACGCGTGCCAGGTCGCCCGCGTGCAATGGCGGCACGTGCACGCCAGCCTGGATCAGCAGCGGCACGCCGGCGTGCAGCATGTAGGCCACCGGCGGATTGACCCACTTCATCGACGGCGACGAACCGGCCGGCCCGTCGGTGGCGCGGTGCGCGAACTTGGCGCCGGGGGGAGCAAAGGAAACTTGGGAACGGCCCGGCGTTTCCTTTGGCTAGGATGCCTGGCGCAGCGGCTCGCGCATCGTCACGAACTCTTCGGCCACAGACGGATGGATGCCCAGCGTGCGGTCGAGCTGCGCCTTGGTCAGACCGCCTTGCAGGGCCACGGCAAAACCCTGGATCACCTCGCCGGCCTCGCCACCCACCATGTGCAGGCCCAGCACGCGGTCGCTGGCATCGTCAACCAGCAGTTTCATCAGCGTGCGTTCGCTGCTCTCGCTGAGCGTGTGCTGCAAGGCCTTGAATTCGCTGCGGTACACACTGACCGACGGGTACTGTTTGCGCGCCTGCTCTTCGCTCAAGCCCACGGTGCCGACGTTGGGGTGCGTGAACACGGCTGTGGGCACGAGCGCGTAGTCGATAGCTCCGCGGGCGGCTTTGCCGGCGGCCGGACCCCACACATGGTCCACCAGGTACATGGCCTCGGCCAGCGCCACGGGGGTCAGCGCCCTGCGGCCCACCAGGTCGCCCAGCGCGTAGAGGGAGGGCACCGGGGTCTGCAGCTGCTCGTTGACAGGCAAGGCACCGTTGTTCATCAGCTCCAACCCGAGTTCGGCCACGCCGAGTCCGGCGGTGTTGGGCCGGCGGCCGGTGGCGTGCAGCACGGTGTCGGCCTCAACGGTCTCGCCGCTGCTGAGCTTCACGCGTTGCACGCCGCCGGCCTTTTCCACGTCGGCAACGGTGGTCTGCAGATGGATGGCCACCCCTTTCTTTTGCATCTCGGTCGCGAGGAAGGTCGCCATCTCGGCATCGAAACCGCGCAGCAGCTGCGGACCGCGGTGCACCAGCGTCACCTGCGCGCCCAGCCCTTGAAAGATGGACGCGAACTCGCAGGCAATGTAGCCGGCGCCGACCACCAGCAGCCGCTTCGGGAACGGCTCCAGGTCGAACATGTCGTCTGACGTGACAGCCCATTCGGCACCCGGACCGGCAGGCGTGACCGGCTTGCCGCCAGTGGCCAGCAAGATGTTCTTGGCACGGATGCGCTGCTCGCCCGACTCGCTCCGGACCGCCACGGTGTGTGCGTCGATCAGGCGGGCAAAACCCAGAATCAATTGAACGCCCGCCCCTTTCAGCAGCCCTTCATAAATGCCGTTCAGCCGCTTGATCTCCGCCGCGCGGCGCTGCTTCAACCGCGCCCAGTCGAACACCGGCTTCTCGAGCTTCCAGCCGAAGCCCCGGGCTTCTTCGAAAAACTCGCCATAGTGCGCGGCGAAGCTGTAGAGCTTCTTGGGAATGCAGCCGACGTTGACGCAGGTGCCGCCCAAGGCGCCGGCTTCGGCGAGCACCACCTTGGCACCGCGCTGCGCGGCCATGCGGCTGGCGCGCACGCCGCCACTGCCCGCACCGATCACGAACAGGTCGCAGTCAAATCCGCTCATCGGCGCCTGTGGGCGGTTCTGGGTTTCCATCGGGAGTTCCTTGTGAAGCGATGTCCGTCAATTCAAGCGTGGTCGGCATGCGCGTGTGATGACGGCCGGATCGACCGGCCGTCACGGGTCGATGTAGAAATCGCCGGGCGGGCAGTCCAGGCCTTCGGGGCGTTGGACGACGAGGTCGGCGGGCCTGTGTTTGCTGCAGTATGTCCCGCCTTGATGCCGTGGCGCAGTGCGTGGGGGTTTGCCTCGCGCAGGCCCTCAATACTTCCCCGAAGCAACCCCGCCGATGCGCAGGTACAGATGCGCCACCCAAGCGACGAAGCCGCGCCGCAGGATCGCGCGCAAGGTGCCGGGATGCATGCCGCTCGCGGTGATCTCCGACGACGCTGCCACCGCCTCGTCGAAGGCCTGGGCCAGCGCCCGCGTGAAATCGGCGTCGCGCAGCACGACGTTGGCCTCGATGTTCAAGAGCAGCGACAGCGGATCGATGTTGGAGCTGCCGACCGTGGCCCATTCGCCGTCGGCGATCGCGATCTTGGCGTGCAGAAAGGCCGGCATGTACTCGAAGATGCGCGCGCCGCTGCCCAGCAGTTCGGCGTACAGCACCCGTGCGGCCAGCGCCGCAAAGCGGTAGTCCACCTTGCCTTGCAGAATCAGCCTCACCTGCACGCCGCGCAGCGCAGCCTGGCGCAGCACGCGGCGAAAGGCGCGGCCCGGATAGAAGTACGGCGAGATCAAATCCACGCGCTGGCGCGCGTTGCGGATCGCATCGATGAAGACGCGCTCGATGGCACGGCGCCGGCGAAAATTGTCGCGCATCACGAACGCTGCGCGCACCGGCGCCAGCGCCTCCAGCTGCAAGGCATTGCGGGCCTCGGGCATGCGCATGCGGCGCAGCACGCGCCGGGCGCGCGCCACCGGCTCGGCGCTGCGGGCGAGCGCCGCCATGTCGCGGCGAAAATTGCGCCCCAGCTCGGCGCGCGTCCACAGCGCGCGCGTGGCCTGTTCGATCGGCGCCACCACCGGGCCGCTCAACTGCACCGCGAAGTCCAGCCGGGGCGCCTCGCTCCAGCCGTGGACCTGGTCGAAGCGGTCGTCGATCAGGTTGATGCCGCCGACGAAGGCGATGTCGCCATCGACCACGCACATCTTCTGGTGCAGGCGGCGCAGTTGGCCGGGCTGGAACCAGCTCCACCAGCGGTCGATCGGGCGGAACACTTCCAACCTCACGCCGGCCACGCACAGCACTTGGCGCAGCCCCGGCAGGTTGCTGCGCGCGCCGAAGCCGTCGAGCACCAGCTTGACCTGCACGCCGCGGCCGGCAGCCGCGATCAGCGCGCGCGTGATGTCTTCGACCTGGCCGCGGTTCTCGTAGATGTAGGTGGCGAGCCAGATTTCGTGGCGCGCCGCGTCGATGGCCTGCACCATCGCCGGAAACAGCGCGTCGCCGCCGCGCAGCAGCGTGGCCCGATTGCCGCCGCTGTAGGCCGCGCGCGACGGCTTGCGCCGGTTGACGACCGGAGCCGGTTCGTCCTCGTCGGACGCCAGCCGCATCGCCTGCGAATCGTCGGCCATGGGCATGGGTCAGTCGCGCTCGAACTCCGCCACCAGCGGCAGGTGGTCGGACATGCGCGCCCAGGCATTGCTGCGCGGAACAAACATGCTGGTGCAGCGAAAGCCACGGGTGTAGATGCGGTCGAGCGAGAACACCGGCACACGCGACGGGAACGTGCGCAGCGGGGACACGCCCTCGCGCGCGCCACGCGCCAGGCCCATGGCGCGCATCGGCGCGTCGAGCTTCTCGCCCCAGTCGTTGAAGTCGCCGGCCAGCACGATGGGTTCATCGGGCGGCACCTGCTTGGCAATCATCGAGGCGATGCGTTCGACCTGGCGCACGCGGCTCGAATGCATCAAGCCCAGGTGGGCCACGATGGCATGCACCTTGAGCCCGTTCCAGTGCACCAGCACATGCAGCAGGCCGCGCTGTTCGAACCGGTGGTCCGACACGTCGTGGTGCCCGATGTCGCCGAGCGGCCAGCGTGACAGCAGCGCGTTGCCGTGTTCGCCTTCGTCGGTCCTGGCGTTGGTGCGGTACGCCACCTCGTAGCCTTCAGGGGCCAGGTAGTCGGCCTGCGGCATGCGCGGCCAGCCGCCGATGGTGTCGGGGAAACGCCGCGCCTGTGCGTGATGGAAGCTGTGCACCTCTTGCAAAAACACCAGGTCGGCGTCGAGTGCCTCGATGCCCAGCACCAGGTTGTGGATCTCCAGTCGCTGCTGCGGCCCGATGCCGCGCACGCCCTTGTGGATGTTGTAGGTGGCCACGCGCAGCACGTGGGTCGGGTGTTGGGTGGAGTGCATCAGATGAATCTCGGCAGCTGCAGGATGGCCTCGGCATTGGACGGCGAAAAGCATGCCTCGGCGGCGTCGCGCCAGGCCAGCCACTTGTAGCGCAGATGCTCGCGCTCGGCCAGCGTGATCGGTATGTCGCGCGGCACGCGCAGCCCGAACACATGCTCGGTGTTGTGCGTCACGCCCGGCGCGTAGCGGTGGCGCCAGACCGGGTAGATCTCGTAGACGTTTTGCAACCGCCAGTCGCGCAGCTTGGCCAGCGGCACCGCGGGCGAGCCGATGACGATGCCGGTTTCTTCGGCCACCTCACGCACCGCGGTGAGCTGCAAGGGTTCGCCGGCTTCGTCCTTGGAGCCGGTGACGCTTTGCCAGAAGCCGGGCTTGTCGGCGCGTTCGATCAGCAGCACCTGCCGGTCGGCGCTGTGGATCACCACCAGCACGGACTCGGGGATCTTGGGCACGGCCGCCATCGTCATGGGTCAAATGCCGCTGACGACTGCGTCCAGTGCGTCGCGAATCTCGCCGGCATGTTGCCTCAGCGAGGTCACACGCTTTTTAAGCAGGCGTGCGTCGATGCCTGCGGCTTCATGGGCATGAAGAGCCAGCTTCTCGTTCTCCACGGTGAACAGCGGCACCAGACGCGACGGCAACCCGGATGCAGCGACACCCACGCGAGACAGCGGCATCACCAGTCTGGTAGGCAGACTTTCGAGCAGGGTGCTTTGAACGTCGACCAGATAAGGAACCGCCTCTTTCGACCTCGGGTTGGGATTGGCAAACACGTCGTACTGCGCCATCACCAGATCCGTAGCTCGTCGTTCCAGAGGCCGTTGGCCTCGAAATGCTGGTTCTGAGCGGCGATCCAATCCTTGTATTGCTCGTTGAAGCGACGCTTTCGCTGCGCCATCGATTCACCCGCTTCTGCTTTGAGCAGTTGCTCATAGCGCTGGTTGGAAATGACGACGCTGTGCCGACGTCCCGCTTTCTCGATGAACACCGTCTTGTGCTGGGATTCCTCCAGCACTTTTCCGAGGTGGTTCTTGGCTTCGGTGGCGGTAATTTTCATGGCTTCCCTTACTGAAAATATTGACTATTTTAGCCATTCATGGGTTTCCATGCACCCATAAAAATGGGCGCTGAGCGCCCATTTCATTCCGCACATCCCCACGCTCAGCTTGTTGTCACTTGCGGATTGCGCAAGCGGATGTGCAGCTCGCGCAGCTGCTTCTCGTCCACCGGGCTCGGTGCGTGCGTCAGCAGGCATTGCGCGCGCTGGGTCTTGGGGAACGCAATCACGTCGCGAATGGATTCGGCCTTGGTCATCATCGTGACCAGGCGGTCGAGCCCGAACGCCAGGCCACCGTGCGGCGGCGCGCCGTACTGCAGCGCATCGAGCAAGAAGCCGAACTTGAGCTGCGCTTCTTCGGGTCCGATCTTCAGTGCGTTGAACACCTTGCTCTGCACTTCGGCGCGGTGGATACGCACCGAACCGCCGCCGAGTTCCCAGCCGTTGAGCACCATGTCGTAGGCCTTGGAAATGCACTTGCCCGGGTCGGTGTCCATGTAGTCTTCGTGGCCGTCTTTCGGCGCGGTGAACGGGTGATGCACCGCGTTCCAGCGCTGGCCTTCTTCGTCGTACTCGAACATCGGAAAGTCGACCACCCACAGCGGCGCCCATTTGTCCTCGAACAAGCCGTTCTTCTTGCCGAACTCGCTGTGGCCGAGCTTCACGCGCAAGGCGCCGATGGCATCGTTGACGACCTTGGCCTTGTCGGCCCCGAAGAAGATCAGGTCGCCGTTGCGCGCGCCGGTGCGCGCAATGGTCTCGGCCAGCGCCGCGTCGTGCAGGTTCTTGACGATCGGGCTTTGCAGGCCTTCGCGGCCCTTGGCGGCGTCGTTGACCTTGACCCAGGCCAAGCCCTTGGCGCCATAGATCTTGACGAACTCGGTGTAGCCGTCGATCTCGCCGCGGCTCATATCGCCGCCGCCCGGAACCCGCAGCGCCACCACGCGGCCATCGGGCTTGGTGGCGGGGCCGGAGAAGACCTTGAAGTCGACATCCTTCATCACATCGGTGAGCTCGGTGAACTCGAGCTTGACGCGCAGGTCGGGCTTGTCGGAGCCGAAGCGCTGCATTGCCTCGCTGTACTTCATCACCGGATAACCCGGCAGCTCGACGCCGATGGCTGTGCGGAAGACGGTGCGGATCATGCCTTCGAACATGCCGCGGATTTCTTCTTCGGTGAGGAAGCTGGTCTCGATGTCGATCTGCGTGAACTCGGGCTGGCGGTCGGCGCGCAGGTCTTCGTCGCGAAAGCATTTGGTGATCTGGTAGTAGCGGTCGAAGCCCGCCACCATCAGAAGTTGCTTGAACAGCTGCGGGCTTTGCGGCAGCGCGAAGAACATGCCCTCGTTGACGCGGCTCGGCACCAGGTAATCGCGTGCGCCTTCGGGTGTGCTCTTGGTGAGCATCGGGGTTTCGATGTCGATGAAGCCGTTGGCATCGAGAAACTTGCGCACCTCCATCGCCACGCGGTAGCGCAGGATCATGTTCTTCTGCATCGCCGGGCGGCGCAGGTCGAGCACGCGGTGCGTCAGGCGCGTGGTCTCGGACAGGTTCTCGTCGTCGAGCTGGAACGGCGGTGTGACGCTGGGGTTGAGCACTTCGAGTTCATGGCACAGCACCTCGATCTTGCCGCTGGTGAGGTGGGTATTTTCGGTGCCCGCAGGACGCGAACGCACCTTGCCGACAACCTTCAGGCAGAACTCGTTGCGCACGCCTTCGGCCACGGCGAAGGTCGCTGCACGGTCGGGATCACAGACGATTTGCACCAGGCCTTCGCGGTCGCGCAAGTCGATGAAGATCACGCCGCCATGGTCGCGGCGGCGATGTGCCCAGCCCATCAGGGTCACGGTTTGGTCCATCAGCTTTTCGCTGACCAGTCCACAGTAGCTTGTTCTCATGTCTGACTCCGGAAATTCTTCTGTGCGATTGTCGGGGAGGAAGATGCCCCTCTTGCCACTGCAGCCGCTGCAGCCTGGCCCACCTGCCACTGCCGGCAGGCCGCGGGACTGCCGGCTGGCCGGACGGTTCTCAGCCCAGGTGATCCAGCGGAAGGCTGGCTTGCGGCATCGGCGGCGCCACCACCCCCATCGAGATCACGTACTTCAAGGCCTCGTCCACACTCATCTCGAGCACGATAAGGTCCGTGCGCGGCAGCATCAAGAAAAAGCCCGACGTCGGGTTGGGCGTGGTCGGCACGTACACGCTGAGGTAGTCGCCGCTCAAGTGGAGGGCCGCCTCGCCCCCGGGTTTGCCGGTGACGAAGGCGATGGTCCACGCTCCCTTGCGCGGGTACTCGATCAGCACCGCCTCGCGAAAGGCGTTGCCGCTGCTGGAAAACAGCGTGTCCGACACCTGTTTGACCGAGTTGTAGATCGATTTGACGATGGGGATGTGGCTCACCAACTGGTTGGCTTGCCGCAGCGCCCACTGGCCGAAGATGTTGGCGGCGAACACACCCGTCAGCAACAGCCCGCCCAACATCAGAATGACGCCCAGGCCCGGGATGTGGCGCAAGGCTTCCAGTGTGGCGCGCGCACCTTCGGGCAGCACGGCTTGCGAGGCCGACACGATGCTGCCGAACACGCCGTCCAGCAAGCCGAGCACCGAGTGCAAAACCCAGATCGTGATGGCCAGCGGAAGCCAGACCAGCAGACCGGCAATCAGATATTTCTTCACACGAATCCCAAGGAAGGAGACGGGCTCACTGCCCGCCGGAGGCTGGTTTGGCGCTGGCCGGTGCGGCGGGCGCCGCTGGTTTTTCAGTGCCGGCAGCCGGTACCGCAGCCGGCGCAGCCGTGGCGTCGGTGTTGCCGGACTCGGTTTTGCCGGCGCTGCCGTCGCCCGAAGCGGAATCTCCGGTGCTGGCCGCCGCGGCTGTGGAACCGCCGCGAAAATCGGTCACGTACCAGCCCGAGCCTTTGAGCTGAAAGCCGGCGGCCGTGACTTGCTTCTTGAAGGAAGAGGCCCCGCACGCGGGGCAGACGTTCAGCACGGGATCGGAGATCTTCTGCAGCACATCCTTCGCGTGGCCGCAGGCCGCGCATCGGTAGGCATAGATAGGCATGACTAAGCCTTTGATTCAAAACAGAAAATTATAAGCGCCCCATCAAATGCGGGCGCTTGGTTGTCAACACCAGGAGGCACAGGCGCACAGCACCTGCCGCGCGATGCAGGCGGGCCGCCAGGCCGTTACTTCAATTCGGCTTTGAAGTTGGTGAACAGGCGGGTCTGCACACGCCGGATGTTCTGTGACACGGCATCGGGCGGGGCGAGCTTTTTCAGGTCGTTGGCCGACAGGAACACGGTCGGGTTGTCCGCCACTTCTTTCTTGACGAACTTCTTCGACGCCAGGTTCGGGTTGGCGTAGAAGACCTTGTTCGTCAGCGACGCATGGACCTCGGGACGCAGGATGTAGTTGATGAACAGGTGCGCGTTCTTCGGGTGGCGGGCATCCTTGGGAATGGCCATCGAGTCGAAGAACATGGTGGCGCCGGTCGCAGGAACGAGCGCCTGGATGTTCTGCCCGGTCTTGCCATCGATGGCGCGCTGGCGCGCGATGTTGATGTCGCCCGAGTAGCCCATGACCACGCACAGCGCGCCGCTGGACAGGTCGTTGATGTATTCCGAGGACGAGAAGCGCGTGATGTTGGAACGCGTGGCAGTCAATACCTTGCCGGCGGCTTCATAGTCCTTGGGGTCTCGGCTGTACGCGGGCTTGCCGGCGTAGATCATGGCCACGGGCAGCACTTCGGACGCCGAGTCGAGCACGTTGACGCCGCACGACTTGAGCTTGCTCGCGTACTTGGGGTCGAAGATCAGCGCCCACGGGTTGTCGGGCATCGGTGTGCTACCGAGCGCCGACTTGACCTTGTCGACATTGATGCCCACCGTCACGAAGCCCCACAGCCAGTCGACCAGGTACTGGTTGCCGGGGTCCACTTTGGCCAGCTGTTCGAGGACCGCCGGGTCGAGGTTGCCCCAGTTGGTCAGCAGCGAGCGGTCCAGCTTTTGCAGCAAGCCGCCTTCGATCTGCACCTTAGCGAAATGCGCACTCGGCACGACGATGTCGTAGCCGGTTTTGCCCGCCACCAGCTTGGCGTGCAGGATTTCGTTGTTGTCGTAGTTGTCGTACCGGACCTTGATGCCGGTTTCTTTCTCGAAGTTCTTGATCGTGTCGTCGGCGATGTAGTCGGACCAGTTGTAGATGTTGAGCACCTTCGCCTCGGCGGCGGCGGGCTTGGCCGCAGGCTGGGCAAACGAAGAGCCGGCCGCGGCGGCCAGCGCCAGAGCGAGCACGAAGTGATGGGTCAGAAAGCGTTTCACGACAAGTTCTCCTTTTAAAGCTGATACGCGGCCAGGTACCCTGCGGCAAGGCAAGCAATTTTTATGCAATTGGACAGCTGTCGCTTGCAGATCGGCAAGAAAAATCGCTGACCGACCGCGCCGTTCAGGGCTTGGCCGCACATCGGGTGAACAAAGAGGCACTAGCCCAGGCCCCAGGAAATCAACGCCCGCATGACGATCACACCGAGCAGAAAGCCGGCCACCCCATAGGCCAGCGCCCGCAGCGAGCGATTGGCGCGGCGCTGTTCTTCGAGCAAGGCTTCCAGCACACGCTGATCGTTGTTGCGCTGCGGCCGCAGCAGGGCGTTGTGCAACAAACGCGGCAACTCGGGCAGCAGTTGCACATAGCGCGGACCTTCCTTTTTGAGGCGTTCCACCAGGCCCCGCCAGCCGACTTGCTCGTTCATCCAGCGCTCGAGGAACGGCTTGGCGGTGCTCCAGAGGTCCAGCTCCGGGTCGAGGTGGCGGCCCAGGCCTTCGACATTGAGCAGCGTCTTTTGCAACAGCACGAGTTGCGGCTGGATCTCGACGTTGAAACGCCTTGACGTCTGGAACAGCCGGAGCAGCACCTGGCCCAGAGAAATGTCTTTCAGGGGCCGGTCGAAATGCGGTTCGCAGACGGCGCGGATGGCGCCTTCGAGCTCGTCGACTCGGGTGTTCGGCGGCACCCAGCCGCTTTCGACATGCAATTCGGCCACGCGTTTGTAGTCGCGGCGGAAAAAGGCAATGAAGTTCTGCGCCAGGTATTCCTTGTCGAATTCGGTGAGCGTGCCCACGATGCCGAAATCCAGCGCGATGTAGCGCCCGAAGGTGGCCGGCGCAAGGCTGACCTGGATGTTGCCGGGGTGCATGTCGGCATGGAAGAAGCCGTCGCGAAACACCTGGGTGAAAAAGATCGTCACACCGTCGCGTGCCAGCTTGGGAATGTCCACGCCGGCGTCACGCAGGCGCTGCGTCTGGCCGATCGGCACGCCATGCATGCGCTGCATCACCAGGACGCTTTGCGTGCACAGCTGCCACACCATTTCGGGCACCATCACCAGGTTCAGCCCCTGCATGTTGCGGCGCAAATGCGCGGCATTGGCGGCCTCGCGGACCAGGTCGAGTTCGTCGTGCAGGTAGTTGTCGAACTCGGCCACCACTTCGCGCGGCTTGAGGCGCTTGCCGTCGGCCGACAGGCGCTCGACCCAGCGCGCCAGCGTGCGCAACAGCGCCAGGTCGTCGTCGATGACCGCCAGCATGCCGGGACGCAATACCTTCACCGCGACCTCGCGGCCATCGTGCAGCGTAGCGAAATGAACCTGGGCGATGGACGCACTGGCCACCGGCTCGGCATCGAAGCTGGCGAACACCTGTTCGACGGAGCGGCCGTAGGCCTTTTGAACCAGCTGGCGAGCCTGGGCGGCCGAGAACGGCGGCACGCTGTCTTGCAGCTTGGCGAGCTCGTCGGCCACCTCGGGCGGCAGCAGGTCGCGCCGCGTCGACAGCACCTGGCCGAACTTGACGAAGATCGGGCCCAGCCGTTCCAGGGCCTCGCGCAATCGGCGTCCCGGCGGTGCATCGAGCCGGCGGCCGAGGGTCATGGTTCTCACCAGCAAGCGCACCCAGCGCTGGCGGAAACCCGACAGCGCGAGTTCATCCAGCCCGAAGCGCAGGACGGTGAAGAGAATCAGTGCAAGTCTGGCGACGTGCCTCATCGCGGGGCGTGCTCGGCCCACGAAGACACCGTGCGAACCGTTTCCCGCAGCCCCGCGGCGAGCAGGCTGCCGAAGCGGGCGATCTCACGGGCCGGGCCGGTCCCGACGAGGCGCGCCAAGTCGTCCTGGACATCCCAGCGCAGGTTGTCCAGCAGCCAGCTCACATCGGCCGCCAGCTGCGCATTGCCGACAACCTCGACGTGGGGACGCTCGCCCGCCAGGCCCTGCATCAACGATTTGGCCGGGTTGGACGCGTCCAGCGTGAGCTGCAGGTCGATCAGCGGCGGCGCTTCGTGGTCGACCCAGTCCAGCAGGCCGGCCGGGGTGACGGCAAACGTCAGCTCCGGCAGCTTGGGCAACAGCGCGGGCCAGTTCGCCAGGTGCAGCTGAATGCTGCGTCCGGCGTGCGGACGCAAACGTTGTGCCGCCACGGGCTCCGATGACAACACGTGGTTGAGTGCCAGGGTGATTCGCTGCATCGCAGCGGCGCCGGCCAGTGTCTGAAAATTCTGAAGCATGGCGGATTGTAGGCACGGGCAACTTGTCGACCCCCGAAAGCGGCGGGCCAGGACGGCTGGCTTTTCAAGGCAGAATCCGATGGGCATCGACCGGCTTGCAGGCGCCACGAAAGAAAGCAAGCGGGCCTGGCTCAGCCCTGGAGCCGCGGTTCGACCGCGTGCTGCATGTGCGACCCAGACGCCGTCCATGCGTGCCCGGACCCGACACCTTCTCCATCAACATGTTTGACGACCGCAGCTACAACAGAACGTTCTATAGCGCGCCGCAATCGATCACGTCGTTCGTTGCGGCGTTTCTGGAACCTGGCATCACGGTACTGGTGTTTCTGATCGCAAACTGGAGCGTCGGTGAAACGATCGAGGGGCCGGAGTTCGTGCTCTGCCTGTTGGTGTTTGCGATCACGTTTCCCGGCACCAACCACTTCCGCAACAGCCTGCTGTCGGTTGCCCTGGACACGCTGACGTCCTGGATCACCTTGCTCGCCATGCTGGCGTTGTGCGGCTACGCCACCCACAGCCTGCAGTATTTCGACAACCAAGCCCTCACGGCATGGATGGTCATCACCCCGGTGGTTCAGTGGCTGGCGGTGTGGTTCGGGCAGTACATCCTGCGCCGCCAGTGGTCCAAGCCGGAGGCGCGCCGCACCGCCATCATCGTGGGTGCCGGGCCTTTGGGCATGAAGGTTGCTCGCGCCATCACCGGCAGAGACGACCACGGCATCGATTTCGTGGGCTGCTTTGACGATCGCACCGACGAACGGGTGCATGAGGCTGCCGCGCTGAAGCGTCTTGGCGGGCTCAAGGACGTGGCCGGCTTCATAGGACAACATGCCATTCGCGAAGTGTTCATTACTCTGCCGCTGGGCTCCCAGCCGCGCATCGTTGAACTGCTCGAACAGGTTCAGGGCACGACCGCGTCTTTGTATTTTGTACCGGATGTGTTCGGTATCAGCATCATCCAAGGCCGATTGCAGGACATGAACGGCGTACCCGTTGTCGGCATTTGCGAGACGCCATTCACCGGCACCAACGAGCTGGCCAAGCGCATCAGCGACATCGTGCTGGCCAGCCTGATCGTGGCGCTGATCTCGCCGCTGCTGTTGTTCGTCGCCATCGGCGTGAAGCTGAGTTCGCGCGGGCCGGTGATCTTCAAGCAGCGGCGCAATGGCCTCGACGGCGAAGAAATCATCGTCTACAAATTTCGCTCCATGACCGCGCAAGACAACGGCCCGGTGGTGCGCCAGGCGACCAAGGGCGACGCACGCATCACGCGCTTCGGCGCCTTCTTGCGCCGCACCTCGCTGGACGAGCTGCCGCAGTTCTTCAACGTCTTGCAAGGCAGCATGAGCATCGTCGGGCCGCGTCCGCATGCTGTCGCGCACAACGAGGAATACCGCCAGCTGATCAAGGCCTACATGGTGCGGCACAAGGTCAAGCCCGGCATCACCGGCTGGGCGCAGGTGAACGGTCACCGCGGTGAAACGGACACCATCGAAAAAATGCAGGCACGGGTCGAATACGACCTCGAATACCTGCGCAACTGGTCACTCGGCCTGGACCTGCAGATCATCCTGCGCACGGTCCGCTTGGTGTTCTTCGACCGTCACGCCTATTGACCGGGTGGCGTTCGCCGACACAACCCAAAGAAGCAAGGAGATTTGTATGCGCCGCCTATCAGCTCCACGCGTGACCCGTTTCGCTCGCCCATGGGCCTTGGCAACGCTGGCCGCACTCAGCCACCCGGCATGGGCGCAGTCATCGCCGTACTTTATCGGCGTGCGCCAGGCGTTTGCGCACAACTCCAATCTGTTCAAGACGCCTGACGGACAACCCATTGCCGCAGACAAATATTCCAGCACCGGATTGCTGGCCGGCGTGAATCAGCTTTTCGGCCGTCAGCACTTCCATGCCGACGGTTCCATACAAACCGACCGCTACGAGGACTTCACCGAGCTGAACAACGTGTCGTACACCGCCAACGTCGGCCTGGAATGGCAGACGATCGAGCACCTTTCGGGCTCGCTCCGATACTCGTCGTTGCGCAGTCTGGCCGACTATGGCGGCCCCGATTCGCCGCAAATTCGAGAGAAGAACTTGCAGGACACGCGGCAATTCGTCACCGACGTGCGCTACGGCATCACCCGGCGCCTGGCGCTGCAGGCCGGCTACGAACATCGCTCGCTCGACTATTCGGCAGCCGCCTATGCAGATCGCGAGTACACCCAGAACATCGGCAGCTTCGGCGTGCGTTACGGACTTCCCGACTTGCTGGTCTGGGGCCTGGGCTATCGGTACACCAAGGGGAAAACTCCCAACGCCATCACCGACCCCGTGCTGCTCGCGGCAGGAACGGAGCCTGAAGACAGAAGCAGCCGCAAAGACATCGACCTCACGGTCAGCTGGATGCCCAGCGCGCTGAGCACGCTGAACGCGCGCATCAGCTCGAGCCGCGAAGATCACTCCCAAAACAGCATCGCCGACGTTTCCGCGGTGACCGGCTCGCTGGGCTGGATTTACCGGCCGACCGGAAAGCTGCAGTTCGACACCGCGCTCAGCCGCGACACCGGCACCGAAACCACCTTCGCCGCAGTCAGCAGCGGAGCCACGCCACCGCCGACTCAGGGCGGCACCACGTCGCCCACGACGACACTCGCAGCCGTTGACAACAACCGCCTGACCAATTCGGCTCGCCTGAGCGTCGCTTATGAGCTGACCGGCAAGATCCGGCTGCATGCCGGCGGCGGCTACAGCAAGACCTCGTCGGACGGTGGCAGCGACAATTCGACCAGCCAGTACGCATTGGGAATCAACTACGAGGCCACCCGCGCCATCTCGCTGGGCTGCAGCCTCAACCGCGAACGGCAATCGAACGTCGCTGTCGGTGCCGACTCGGTCTACACGGCCAGACTCGCCTCCTGCTTTGGCCAATTGGTCTTGAGATGAACGCGCCGCTGGTCCTTCTGACGGGCGCAACCGGCTACATCGCGTCGCACACCTGGCTGGCCCTGCTGAACGCGGGCTTCCAGGTGGTGGGCGTCGACAACTTCTCCAACAGCTCGCCGGAGGTCTTGAACCGCCTGAAGACCTTGAGCGGTCAAACCCCGCAGTTCGAACGCGTGGACGTGTGCGATGCGGCGGCGATGGACGGCGTCTTCAGCCGCCACCGCGTCAACGCGGCCGTGCACTTCGCGGCCTTCAAAGCCGTGGGCGAAAGCACGCAAAAGCCGCTGGCCTACTACGCCAACAACATCGGCGGCTTGCTGACGCTGTGCCAGGCACTCGAGCGCCACAGCGCCAAGTCGTTGGTGTTCAGTTCCAGCGCCACGGTGTACGGCAAACCAGAGCAGTTGCCGATCCGAGAAGATTCGCCGCTGTCCACCACCAGCCCTTACGGCGCGACCAAGCTGATGAGTGAAAACATCCTGCGCGACACCGAACTCGCCGATCCCGCGTGGAAGATTGCGCTGCTGCGCTATTTCAACCCGGTCGGGGCGCATGAGACCGGCTTGATCGGAGAAGACCCGCGCGGCATACCCAACAACCTGATGCCTTATGTCACCCAGGTGGCGGTGGGCAAGCGCGCGCGCCTGCAGGTCTTTGGCAGCGACTACAACACGCCCGACGGCACCGGCGTGCGTGACTACATCCACGTGCTCGACCTGGCCGATGGCCACGTGGCGGCGTTGCGCCACCTGATCGACCAGCAGCAATCGATCACCGCCAACCTGGGCACCGGCCGCGGCCACAGCGTGCTGGAACTGGTGCGCGCTTTCGAGCAGGCGAGCGGGCGGCCCATTCCTTATGACCTGGTGGCGCGTCGCCCGGGCGACATCGACGCCTGCTACGCTGACCCCAGCTTGGCGAAACAGCAATTGGGCTGGCAAGCCAGCCGCGACATCCACGCCATGTGCGCCGACAGCTGGCGCTGGCAAAGCTTGAACCCGGCCGGGTTCGCCGAACCGACTTCACGTTAACAAGGCTTGCCTTTCACTTCCATGCCCGCATTGCAAGTTCAACCCGTCATCATGGCCGGCGGCAGCGGCACGCGGCTGTGGCCGCTGTCTCGCGCCCAGTACCCCAAGCAGTTCCTGATCCTGCAAGGCAACCGGAGCTTGTTCCAGCAGGCTGCCACCCGCTTGTCCTCGCTTGCCAGCAGCGACATCGGCGTGGCCGCGCCCAGCGTGGTCGGCAACGAGGAACACCGGTTTCTGGTGCTTGACCAGTTGCGTGAACTGTCGCTGTCGCCCGCGGCCCTGCTGCTCGAACCCACAGGCCGCAACACCGCCCCGGCGATGACGCTGGCGGCGCTGCATGCGCTGGAAGGCGACAGCGACCCGGTGCTGGTGGTGACGCCCGCCGACCAGACCGTGACCGACGAGGCCGCTTTCACGGCGACGCTGCAGCAGGCCGTGCGCGTGGCGGCCGGCGGCGCCATCGTGATCCTCGGCATCGCGCCGGACCGGCCTGAAACCGGCTTCGGCTACATCCGCTCGTCGGCGGACCCGGGCCAGGCCTTGAAAGTCGCCCAGTTCGTCGAGAAGCCCGACCTGGCCACGGCACAGCGTTACCTGGACACCGGTGGCTACTACTGGAACAGCGGCATCTTTGTCGTACGGGCCTCGGTGTGGCTGAAGGCGCTGGAGCGCTTTCGTCCCGACATTGCCGGCGCCACCCGTTTGAGCTGGGCCGCCCGAACCACCGACGCGAGTTTCGTGCGCCCGGGCAAGGACCTGTTCGCGGCCATTCCCAGCGAGTCGATCGACTATGCCGTGATGGAGAAGTGCCCGGCCGAAGCGGCCACTTTCGACATCCGCATGGTGCCGCTGAGTGCCGGCTGGTCGGATCTGGGCGCCTGGGACGCAGTCTGGCAAGTCAGCGACAAAGACGGCGACGGCAATGCGTCGGTTGGCGACGCGCTGCTGCGCGATTGTTCGGGCACGCTGGTCCACGCCACCAGCCGCCTCGTCAGCGTGGTCGGGCTGAACGACGTGGTGGTGGTTGAAACGCCCGACGCGGTGTTCGTGGCCGACCGCAGCCGCAGCCAGGAGGTCAAGCAGATCGTCGGTCAGCTGCAAACCTCCGGCCGCACCGAGCACACGCTGCACCGGCTGGTGCACCGCCCCTGGGGCTGGTACGACAGCATCGACGCCGGGCCGCGTTTTCAAGTCAAGCGGATCCTGGTCAAACCCGGCGCGTCGCTCAGTCTGCAGAAGCACCACCATCGCGCCGAGCACTGGATCGTGGTAAGTGGCACAGCCGAGGTCACCAATGGTGATCAAGTCATCTTGCTCAGCGAGAATCAAAGCACGTACATTCCTCTGGGGCAGGTGCATCGCCTGGCCAACCCGGGAAAAGTGCCGCTGGAAATCATCGAGGTCCAGTCGGGAAGCTATCTCGGTGAAGACGACATCGTGCGGTTCCAGGACACCTATGGGCGAGCCGTTTGAAGCGGGTTCGGCTGCGCCGGACCGCCATCACAAGAAAATCTGAGGGACGTTGAAATGCAGACGGTTGCAGTCATTGGTTTGGGCTATGTGGGCTTGCCCCTGGTCGTGGAGTTCGGCAAACACATTCGGACCATCGGCTTCGACATCGTCGAAGACAAGGTCGCCAAGTGCCGCGCCGGCACCGACCCGTCGCGCGAAATTCCCGACGAAGACATGCGGCTGGCCAAACATGCCGAATACACCAGCGACCCGGCCTTGCTGCGCGAGGCCGATTTCATTCTGGTGGCGGTTCCGACCCCGGTCGACGAAGCCCACATCCCCGACTTCGGCCCCTTGGTCGGCGCCAGCACGAGCATCGGCCCCTATCTGAAGCGCGGCGCCACCGTCGTGTACGAATCCACCGTCTATCCGGGCGCGACCGAAGAAGTGTGCATTCCGATCCTGGAAAAAACCTCCGGCCTGCAATGGAAGCGCGACTTCTTCGTCGGCTACAGCCCCGAGCGCATCAACCCGGGCGACCGCGAACACATGCTGACCAACGTCGTGAAAGTCGTCTCGGGGGACACCGCTGCGACGCTCGAAAAGGTTGCCCAGCTGTACGAGATGATCGTCAAGCCGGGGGTCTACCGCTGCAGCAGCATCAAGGCCGCCGAAGCGTGCAAGGTGATCGAGAACACGCAGCGCGACCTGAACATCGCGCTGATGAACGAGCTGGCCATCATTTTCGAGAAGATCGGCATCGACACCAGCGAGGTGCTGGAGGCCGCCGGTACCAAGTGGAACTTCCTGAAGTTCAAGCCGGGCCTCGTCGGGGGCCACTGCATTGGCGTCGATCCGTATTACCTGACGCACAAGGCCGAAATGCTGGGCTACCACCCGCAGGTGATTCTGGCCGGCCGGCGCATCAACGACGGCATGGGCAAGTACATCGCCGAACAGACCGTGAAGCAGATGATCGCCTCAGGCAGCTACATCAAGGGCGCTCGCGTCAATGTGCTGGGTCTGACCTTCAAGGAAAACTGCGCCGATCTGCGCAACAGCAAGGTCGTCGACATCATCAGCGAACTCAAGAGCTACGGCGCCGAGGTCTTTGTTCACGATCCGTCCGCCGACCCTGAAGAAGCGCTGCACGAGTACGGCATTCGTTTGTTCTCATGGGAAGACCTGCCGCGCGCCGATGCGATTTTGGCGGCCGTGGCGCACAAGCAGTACAAGGAGCTGAGCACCGAGGAGATCTGCCGCAAGGTGATCAAGGGCGGTTGCTTCGTGGACGTGAAGGCCGGTTTCGACGAAGCCACCCTGACCGGCAACGGACTCAAAGTCTGGCGGCTCTGAGCCGCTACAGCAAGACCGGCGCATGAAGCGCCGGTTCCCGCGGCCGAGAGCGTGTCGCGACCGACATGGGGATCACGCCGTAAAGCGCTTTCACTGCCTCAGGTCAAAGGGCCTGAGCCAGCGAGGCCATGGCGCGATCCCAGGCTTGCGCCATGTCGTCGAACAGCGGCGCCGCATCGAACGGCCGCTTGGCATTCACCGCACGCGCGGCCTTCAAGATCAGCGCCTTGTTGCCCTGGGCAATGAGGCCGAAGCCCTCGGCCGCGGGCAGCAACTCGGGATGGCCGTGGCCGGCCTGCCAGCGCAGATGCGCCGCAGCCAGGTCGAACGCCGCACCGGCCTGCCGAATGGTGGCAAAGCCCCAGGCGTGGTAGTAGGCCAGGCCGCGCGCCTGCAGGTCCGGCAGCTCGCTGATGAAGCGTTCGCCGAAACGGCGCAAGGGATTGGTCAAGGGCCGCCGCTCGAAATGCCGGCGCAGCAGCGGCCAGGCGCAGGCGGCCAGCTCGGCGTCGCTGCGGCGCTTGATCCGGTCGGTGCGGATCACCTCGGCGAACAGCGGCAAAAAGCTCGGATCGTGCGGCGCGTCCAGGCGAAACGTCTTGATGAAGTCTTCGCCTTCGAGGCGAAAGTAGCCGGCGTTGTGAAAATAGCCGAGCCGCCGGGCTTCGACGTCCAGATCGGCCAGCACGATGGTCGACTTGGTGTGCGTGCTGCGGTAGTCGGTGCCGGCGGTGTCGGGCAGCCAGAACGCATCGGCTTCGGTGCTGATCAGCTTGCCGGCGCCCAGGTGTTCGATGGCGTGTTCGATCAGCGGACGCCAGACCGTCAGCTCCTGGACGTCGACGCCGTACAGGTCGTACAGCTCACCGTGCGGCGGCTTGAAGAAAGTCCACTGGTCGCCTTCGAAGTCGACCGCCAGCGTGAACGGCAGCACCGCCAGCGGTTCCAGGCCCAGTGCGTGCAGCACCTCGATCCAGATGTCACCGTAGCAATTTTTCTCGACCCAGACGGCCTCGTCGCCGTGCAGGCAGTGACGCTGGTAAGCGTCGGCATCCAAGCCGGGAATCGCGACCACACGCATCATGGCCACAACTGTTGGCGTACCGACGCCGGCCATTGTTGGGGGTCGAAGCCGTGGGTCTTGAACAAGGCCATGGTCACGCGCTCCAGGCCGAAACCCAGGCAAGCGGTGTTGGCGGTGGCGCCATCGGCGGTGCGGATGCCGAAGGTCGAGCCGAAATGCTCCTGGTGGAAGTTGAACGAGCACACGGCGGTCGGGTCTTCCAGCGAAATCACCGGCACCAGCACTTCGAACTTGAGCTTTTGCTCCTTCTGGCTCATGGCCAGGATCTTGCCGCCGCGGCCAAAGAACGGATCGGACGCGACGTCAGAACGCGCCGGCAACTCCAGCGCGTGCAACAGATCGAGCCCGCGTTGCAGCCACATGTCGCGCCACGCCACGACCTGATCGGCCGTGCCGGCGCGCACGAACTCGCGCACCCGGAACGACTGCATGCGCGTCGGTTCGGGCGACGGCTCGTGCCGGTACACCCAGTTGAGCATCGTGACCAAGCGCCCCTGTTCGGGCAGCGTACCGGCCAGACTCGGGTAGAGCGGGTAACAGGCGGCCGGGCTCAGCACCACGCTGGTCTGCTCGAACAACTCGCCCCAGGGCTGGCCGCTGTTGGCGCGCTCGGCCACCGCCAAGGCCTGCAAGGCATTGCCGAAAAAGCTGTGCACGCTGCCGCACAGGTGGGGAAACGAGTCGAGGTAGTGCACTTTTTCCAGGATGCTGCGGTCGATGATGGGCGGAAAGGTGTAGACCTCGGCGCCGTCGTTGCGCGACAGCCCGCTGACCAATCCGTTGAAGCGCTCGAGCACGTCCTCGAACACGGCGCCGCGCCCGAACGCACCCTGCACGCCGGTCGGCACGATCAGTCCGTGCTCGACCAGGCCGTTGTAGAAGTTCTCGATGTCGTATTCCATGGTCATGGCGCGTCCTTGAACACCAGCAGCATCGACGCGCTTTTGGCCGCGATGCGGTCGTTGGAAATCATCAGGGAGCCGGACAAGGTGTCGCGGTACTGGCGGCCCAGACTGAACGGGCTGTCGTTCTTGTAGCCGAGGATGCCGACGATCTGCAGCGCGCGGTGCACGATTTGCGGGGCCGCTTCGGACGCGGAGATCTTCAGGTTGTTCAAGCGCAGCGCCCAGCCGATGCTCAGCAGTTCTTGTTCCGCATCGGCGGCTTGAATCGTGTCATCGAAAGCCTGCGCCACCGCGTACCAGTTGTGGCGCAGGGTTTGGAGTTGCAGCGATACCTCGGCCAGTCGGGTTGCCGTGAGCGGCACGGTGCCGGGGTTCTTGCGGGCTTCTCCGCGCACGAAGGTGGCGGCCTTGCCCACCGCGTCCGCGGCGATGCCCCACCACAGCGAAGCCCACAGGATGTGCGAGTACGGCACCATGGTCTCGGCCGAGCTGTCGGCAAAGGAGCCGGGGACGATCTGCTCCACCGGCCCACCGGATTCGAGGCGAAAGCCGGGGCTGCAGGTGCCGCGCATGCCCATCGTGTCCCAGCTGGTGGTTTGCGTGAGTTTGTAGTCGGCGCGCTTGACCAGCACCAGCACCTGGTCGTTGCGCGGCGCCTCGGCATCGCGGCGGCAGGTCACGAGGATCGCATCGGCATGAGCGCAGTACGAGCCGGTGGTGGCATCCTTGTTCAGTACAAAGCGGCCACCTGCTGCACCGCGCTCTACGGCACAGACGCTGGAGCGCGTGTCCCCAAAGGTGCCGACCTCGGAGGTCATCGATGCCAGCACGTACTGGCATTCGACCAGCTCACGCAGGTAGCTGCGAAAGAAATCGCTGCCAAGCCCGTGACGCGCGATGCAGGCCACCTGGATGTAGTGCATGGCGAGCACCATGCCGCTGGAACCGCAGGCCTGGGACAAGGTGGAGCACAGCTGGGCCAGCTCGCGCATGCCGCAACCCGCACCGCCGAATTCCGTGGGAATCGGGGCAGACAGGACACCGGCTTCGCGCAAGGCGTCGATGGCCTCTGATGGAAAGCGCGACTGCGCGTCGACATCGGCCGCCTGCTTGGCTGCGATGTCGGTCGCAATGCGCCGGGTGGCTTCCAGCAGGGCGACGAAAGTTTGTCCTGTCCGAGTGGTGGGAGCATTCATGGCTGGGTTTTCTCCTGCGCTGTGAGCGCCCGGTGGGTGGCGTGAGAATGGTAACGAACTTGCCTGGCGCGTATCCTCGCACGCGCGCAAGCGCTTACCAGCGCTTGCGCGCCTTAGTTTGCCGCCTATTCGCGTGGATGATTTTCCCCATGTCTGTCGATTTTGAACATCCCCATTCGGCCTCGCCCCAGCGCCACGGCACGGTGGTGCTGATGCATGGCTACACGATGACGCCGCAGGACTTGTCACCCTTCGGCGCGTCTCTCGGCGTCGCGACCCGTTTCGTCTTTCCGCAGGGCCGCGTCACCGCAGCTCCCGGCGGCTTGGCATGGTGGCCAGTCGACGAAAAAAAACGCGATCGCGAGATGGCACGTGGCTCCCGAGACCTCTTCGCCGATCATCCCATTGAGCTTCCGATCGCGCGCGCCCACGTCATCAAGCTTGTGGAGACACTGAAGCGCGATGCGCCCGGCGAACCGCTGATCCTGGGTGGGTTTTCCCAAGGCGGCATGCTCGCTTGCGACGTGGCGCTGCACGCGCAACCCCATGCCGTGGACGCGCTGGTGCTGTTGTCAGCGTCGCGGCTGGCCTTTGACACGTGGCAGCCCTTGCAGGCGAGGTTGCGCGGCATGCCTGTTTTTGTAGCCCATGGCCACGAAGACCCCAACTTGGCCTTCGATGCCGGCCTGCAACTGGCGGAATTTGCCCGCGGCGCCGGCGCTCGGGTGACCTGGGTTCCGTTCACGGGCGGGCACGAGATCCCGCTGACGGTGTGGCGCGCCTTGCGTCGTTTCTTGAAACCGCTGACGACGCCCACCCCTGCATGAGGTGGTGCCCCCTCGAGTGCGGGAAAATGCGCGTCCCGATACAGCATCGTCAGGCCGCCACCCATATAAAATCCGCCATCTTGCGGCGACCGTACTTCGCCGTACGACACCCCATGCCCCTGATCGCCAGCGCTCCCCAGTCGGCTCCCCTTTCCTCTGACCGACTGCGTGTCGGCCTGGACCTGGTGCAGATCAGTCGCATCAGCGAATCGCTCGACCGTTTTGGCGAGCGCTTCATGCAACGCCTTTTCACCCAAGGCGAGATCGCTTATTCGCTGCAAGACGCCGACCAATCTGCCGAACGCCTGGCAGCGCGTTTCGCGGCCAAGGAAGCGGCCATCAAGGCGTTTTCCCTCAGCGACGCAGGCGTGAACTGGCGCGACATCGAAGTGTGCAAACTGCCCGACGGCGCATGCCGCCTGGCGCTGCACGGCAAGGCCGCAGAGCGAGCATCGCAATTGGGCGTCGCCGAAATCGCCCTGAGCCTGAGCCATGATGGCGACTACGCGGGCGCCGTCGTCACGGCGCTGTGTGATCCTTCGACGCCAACCGACCCCCTCTCTTCCTGAGCGACAACCCATGAGCAATTCACCACAATTTGAAGATCAGATCCGTGCCGTGCTGCGTGACCATGGCCGCCTGAACAAGGACGTGTCCCAGATCGAACCGGATGCCGACCTGTACCAGGCCGGCATGACGTCCCACGCCAGCGTGAATGTCATGCTGGGACTGGAAGGTGCGTTCGACGTGGAGTTTCCCGACCACATGCTCAAGCGCAATGTGTTCAACAGCATTCAGTCCATCAGCACGGCACTGCACGAACTCGTGGCTTCCTGAGCCATTCCATGCAAGGTCAGGTCCGCCGGATCGACGGCCATCACCGCGAAGCGCTGCTGACGGGATGGTCGCTGTGCGCCACGGCACCCGGAAGTCTCGACGTCGCCAGTCCCCCTGCTGAGGCAGTCTGGACACCTCTTGCGGCACTGACGTGCGCCGCCGCCGCACTGCGAGTGCTCGGTCAATGGTCGCTGGACGATGCACCCCGGCGTTTCGATGCACAGGACTGGTGGTACCGCCTCCATTTCGACGCGCCAACGCTCGTTGAACATGAACGGCTTTTTCTCGGCTTCGACGGCCTGGCCACCATCGCGCAGGTCTGGCTGAACGGCACGCCGCTGCTGTCCAGCGACAACATGTTCATTGCCCATGAGTGCGAGGTCGGCCCGAAATTGCGGCCCCACGGCAATGAATTGACGCTGTGCTTTCGCTCCCTCGACAACCATCTGGCCAAGCGCCGTGCGCGTCCGCGCTGGCGCGCGCCGATGATCGAGAACCAGCAGCTGCGCTGGGTGCGCACGACCTTGTTGGGCCGCACGCCCGGATGGTCACCGCCGGCTGCGCTGGTCGGTCCGTGGAAAGACATCTGGCTCGAAAAGCGCAGCCATGTCGACTTCAGCGAGCTGCGATTGCAAACCCGCTTGGACGCCGGCAGCGGCATCGCCGACATCTGCGTCAAGGCCTGCCCGTGGCATGGCGCGGTGATCGAACAGATCGAGTTGATTTTGCAGCGCGAGGCTTTGCGACATGCTCAGACCTTGTCGCCGAGCGACGATGCCGACACCTTTTCTGGCGCGCTGGTCGTTGATCGGCCAGACCTGTGGTGGCCGCATACCCATGGCAGACCGGCGCTCTACGAGGCCAGCCTGCAGCTGCGCCTGAAAGGCCGGGCCGACAGCATCATGGTGGACCTGGGACGCGTCGGCTTCCGAGACATTCACATCGACACCCGTGAAGGCGACTTCTCGCTGCAGGTCAATGGCATCCCGGTTTTTTGCCGCGGCGCCTGCTGGACGCCACTGGACGCCGTCACGCTGCGCGCCTCGCCCTCGGCAACCGTCGCTGCCATCGCCCAGGCATGCGCCGCCGGAATGAACATGCTGCGTGTGTCCGGCACGATGGTCTATGAAGACAACGCCTTCTTTGACGCCTGTGATGAACAGGGCATGCTGGTCTGGCAAGACTGGATGTTTGCCAACATGGACTATCCGCAAGGCGATGCGGCCTTCATGACATCCGTGACCACCGAAGTGAAGCAACAGCTGAGCCGCGTGCAGGCGCGGCCCTCGGTGGCCGTGCTGTGCGGTAACAGCGAGGTGGAACAGCAAGCCGCCATGTGGGGCACTTCGCGCGAACTTTGGCGACCGCCTTTGTTCGACGAATACCTGGCGCAGCTGTGCCGCCAACAAGCCCCACAGCAGTCGTACTGGCCGTCCAGCGCGCATGGCGGCGCGTTTCCGCACCAGGCGAATGTGGGCACGGCCTCTTATTACGGCGTGGGGGCCTACCTTCGGCCACTCGAAGACGCGCGGCGTTCGGAACTGCGATTTGCGACCGAGTGCCTGGCCTTCGCCAACGTTCCGCAGCCCACCGCCGTGGCTCGCCTCCCGGGTGGGCATGCCACGCGCGTCCATCATCCGGCGTGGAAGTCGCGGTCGCCGAGAGATCTCGGTGCGGGATGGGACTTCGACGACGTGCGCGACCACTACCTCGCGAAGCTGTTCGACACCGATCCGCAAAAACTGCGCTATTCGGACCATGAGCGCTACCTGACGCTGTCGCGCGTCACGAGCGGCGAAGTGATGGCCGCAGCGTTTGCCGAATGGCGCCGCCCCGCTTCCGCGTGCCGTGGCGCACTGGTGCTGTTTCTGCGCGACCTGTGGCCTGCCGCGGGCTGGGGCCTGATCGACGACCTCGGCGCGCCCAAGGCCTGTTGGCACTACCTGAAGCGGACCCTGCAACCGGTCCAGGTTTCGATCACCGATGAAGGGGTCAACGGCCTCTTCGTGCATGTCGTCAACGAGCGCGGCGATGCACAGCCGGTTGAGTTGGACGTCACCGTGTGGCGCGGCGGTGAAGTGGCCGTCGCCACGGGGCGCCAGGCAATGACATTGGCAGCGCACTCGGGCCGGACCCTGGCAGCGCTTGAGCTGTTCGAGCACTTCAGCGATTTGTCGAACGCCTACCGCTTCGGGCCGTTGATGCACGACGCCGTCGTGGCGACCTTGCGCGATGCAGCAAGCCGGCAGTTGACCCAGGCGTTCTACTTCCCGGCCGGGCTGAACCTGCATCGCGATGCCGACATCGGCCTGAGCGCGAACGTGCGCCAGCTCGATGCAACCACAGCAGAAATGACCTTGAGCACGCGCCGCTTGGCACAGGCGGTTCACTTCGACATTCCCGGCTTCAGCGCCGATGATGAATACTTTCACCTCGTTCCTGGACAAGAGCAACGCGTCATGCTGCGTTCATCCACAAGTCAGACGCCCGTAGGAACCGTGCACGCCATCAACACCCATGCGGCGACGCGACTGGAAGCACCGGCATGACCAGCGCGCTATCGACCCGCCCGGTGCGTCTTCTCTCGAAGGGCCAATAGATGAATGCCTTGCGCGTGTCCATCATGATGACTTGCCTGATGGTGTTCGCCGCGGTTGCCGGCGTCGTACGGCGCCTCGAGCGCCTTGGCCATGACGCCTTCGTGGCCGCGCGCGACCGCGGCCTCGAAGTACGCGTTGGCCTCGTCGGCGTCGCCGGTGACCAGGCGCGGCACCGCGAGCGCGGGCGCGAGGTCGGCGAGCGCGGTGAACCGATCGCGGGCGGGGACCGCGAGCAAGCTCTGGTCGTCGATCAGGAGCGCGTCGAACAGCGTGACGGTGAGCGGGCCGTGGCGGCGCATCGTGTCCTGGAACGGCAGCGGGCGGCCGCCGGGGCCGAACGCGCTCGCCTCGCCGTCGAGGATGACCCGGCGCGCGGGCAACGCGGCGGCGGCGGCGACGACCTCGGGCACCTGCGCGGTGACGTCGTTGAGCGCGCGCGAGAACACACGGATGACGCCGTCGTCTTTGTGGATCTGGACGCGGAACCCGTCGAGCTTGAGCTCGAGCGCGGCGGGCCCACCGAAGCTGGCGAGCGCCTCGGCGGCGGTGTCGGCGGTCTGCGCCAGCATCGGCAGCACCGGGCGAAACACGGTGAGGCCGAACCGCGCGAGGCCCGCCGCGCCGTCGCTGAGCCCGGCCTCGGCGACCACGCCGATGTCGCCGGCGAGCATGTACGCCGCGCGCACCGAGCGCGCCTCGAGCTCGGCCGCGAGCGCCACCGCGTCGACGACCAGCGCGTCGAGCGCGCCCTGGCGGAGCCCGCCGACGACCAGCGCGCCGAGGAAGTCCTGCTCGGCCGCGGTCGCCGCGGCGAGCATCGCGCCGAACCCGTCCTTCTTGCCCCGGGCCGAGCCGGCGCCGTGCAGCGCCGTGATCGCCGCGAACCGGCAGTCAACCTCGACGATCCCGAGCGATGGCTGCACCGCCGGCGCGAGCTGACCGCGCAGCTCACCGACCGTGGCGTAGCCGATGCCGAGCTTGTGGCCGACCTCGCCCGACAGGTGGCGCGCCGCGATCGCGCGCTCGTCGGGCGCCGCCTCGCGCAGGAGCCGTGCGAGCAGCTCGATCTTCTTCTTGCGCGAGGAGGTCTCGGCCAGC
>Ga0137403_10001555_pt1 | contig 28823 bp, 28 predicted proteins | sample CZOMad2_1_16fung_FD_122057 | JGI IMG/M metagenome (GOLD analysis project Ga0137403, IMG submission 122057) | Vadose zone soil fungal communities from Angelo Coast Range Reserve, California, USA - CZOMad2_1_16fungal (Hybrid Assembly) | ecosystem: Environmental > Terrestrial > Soil > Vadose zone... | reverse complement strand
TTGCGATCATCGTCGCCGCCTGCACGGCGAAGCCCGGCGGCGACATCGAGAGCGATCTCGACCAGCGGATCCAGTCCGGCGGATTGTCGGGAGCCGCGCTGGCGGATGCCCTCGTCGATCGCGGCCTGGTGCGCGCCGCGACCAAGAACACGGACGGCGCGATCGTCGATTTCAGCGCGGCGATCGCGGCCGCCCCGAACCTGGCCGAGGCCTATGTCTGGCGCGGCATCGTCACGGGCGACAAGGGCGACAAGATCCGCGCGCGCGCGGACTACGACCGCGCCCTCGCGATCGACCCGGACTACTGGTTCGCCCATGGCGCGGTCGGCTTGACGCTGGCCGAAGCCGGCGATGACGATGCGGCGCTCGCCGAACTGGCGCGCGCGCTCGAGCTGGGCCAGCCCCATCGGGGCGAGTTTTTCGTGCGCGATATCCGGCAACATCAGGTCACCCAGCCGAACCCCAAGGGACCGCCCTCGACCGGCACGGCGAAGCAGGGATTGTCCATCTCCGCCAGCGATCACCTGGCGCTCTATCACGTCGCCCGGGCGCAGATACTTTTGAAACGCAGCGACAAGGAAGCGGCACTCGCCGAAAGCAGGGACGCGGTGGGGCTGGCACCGGACTCGCTGTTCGCCCAATGGAACCTGGTCCGAACCCTTGCGACGCTCGGCCGGTGCGAGGAAGCCTGGGCTCAGACCGAGACCATGGGCAAGAACACCGGAATCTACTTCTACCCGTCGCAGTCGAAGGACAAGTGTCCGGATTTCGCGAAGCTGTAAGGCGCGAACACTGGATCGGAGAGAAGCGGCAAACAGCCTCTAAGACTCATCAGGAATTCTTGGAAGAGTTCATGTGATGGGGTGGGCGCCGTCCACCCCATCGCCGTAATTCGCAATTCGGGAAGACTCAGGCCCTCGACCGACGGACTATGGCCCTGATTTCAATGGCGGGAACCGGCTATCTCTACCGATCCTGCTGCAGCCTCGTCGCCACCACGGCCGCGTCCAGCAATTGTGACACGGGAATCGCCTGCAGTTGGTGGCGGAGCTGCGAAAGCAGTTGATGTGCCGCCTCGTTGGTAACGTCGAGCACGACGCTGCCGTCCGGGCCGCCAAGTTGGATCTTGACCTTATCGGTAGCGGTCGCCCGCACACAATCGGCGGCGACATCAATTTCGAAAATCGCCATGATGTAGTTCTCCCAATTAACCTTAATTGCCTCAACGGCTTTGGTTCGAGAGTGTCTACCAGCAGCCCCGTTCGGTCAATGCCCAAGCTGGCAACGCGCCCCATGTCGCCGGCACGCCGCGTGGGCCCAAGACCTGCGCCGGGCAAGAGAAAGCCCTCGAAATGTCACAGGCCTCATGGACTTGGGGGAAAGGGGACTGGGGAAAGGGGACGCTACCCTTTATTTTACCTCTTCGCCGTCTTCGCGTGTGCGTGGCCGGCCGATCGGCCGGAAGCGCAAGGGGCGATCGGCCAGGGCTTCGAGCCTGTCGATGAACGTCTCCGAGCCGCAAGGCAGCCCCATGTCGACGTTGCGCCGGAGCACGGCCAACTCCTCGGCCTCGTCGCCTTCGGCCAGCCAGGCCGACCAGTCGCCGACGGCCGCGAGCCGCTCGCGCCAGGCGGCGGCCTGCGTCAGCGCCGGATCGGCGCGCCGACCGCAATGGGCGGCAGCGCTGGACCAGGGGTAGCTCTCCGCGCGGCGGACCATACGGGCGCGCACCGGATTGCGCTCGACATAGCGCAGGGCGGCCCACAGATAGGCGTCGTCCAGGGGCGAGGAGAAGAACCGTCCCTGCCACAGATGCCCGTGCCAGCCCCGGCTGCGATTGATCCGCTGGGCGTAGCGCATATGCAGCGGCTTGAGGGTCCGCTGCAGGCCGTCATCGCTGTCGGGCACCACGACCAGGTGAACGTGATTGGTCATGAGACAATAGGCCAGGATCGCCACCGCATGTTCGTTGCAGTAGGCCTTCAGCCAATTCAGATAGGTCCCGCGATCCTCGTCGGTGAAGAACACGTCCTCGCGGCGATTGCCGCGCTGCGTGACGTGGTGCGGGAGACCGGCAAAGACGGTGCGCGCCAATCGCGGCATGCCAGAAAAGGGAAGCGTCCCCTTTATTCATCGGCGGTGCGGGCCGCGGCCATGAGGCAGAAACGGCAGTGCAAGGGGTTCTCCAATCGTGACTGATCACCCGGGCTTCCGCGGCCGGCGCGGCCGGGGATCGGGCGGCAGCACGCCCTTTGGAATCGTTTCGGGGTCGAATGTCTTCTGGCTGCTTCGCAGGACGTGCCGTGTCCACCAGCCGCAAAGGGCGGCCCCCAGCAGTGTCAGCGGCAACAGGACCCACCAGTTCTCCTCGGCATGAAGCTCCTGTGACGATAGCTCGAACACGAAGAGCCCGAGAAACGCGGCCACGCCGAAGATGCCGGCGATCAACATCTGCGTCTGCGTCGACCGACGATAGCCGTGCCGGAAGTCGATCCGTGCCCGCTGCGCCGGGCTGAGCAGCTCGAAGAGGCGGAGCACGAAGCTGCGATAGGCCAGGATGTCCGCTACGGTGTCCGGGTTGTTCAGCTCCACCGTGAGATCGACGCCGTCGGCGAAGCGGAAATCGCAACGCGCGAAATCGGCATCGCCGCCGATCACCGACTCGAATGCAATCGACGCGATATCGTCGAATGCCCGGCGCCGCCGGGTTTCGCCGCTGTTCCAGCCGAGCGTCGCGCCGTCCAGCAGGACGCCGCGGCCGCGGCCGCCCGCGTCCGACGTCTTGACGTCGAAGCTCGCGCTGCCGTTCTCCGGCGTAGGGGATCCGGCTTCTTGCATGGGCCGTCTTCCGGCTGCTGTCGCAAACGCCTGCTATCTGAACCAAGCGTGAGGCCAGGGCAAGCGATGAAGCCTCGAGCCGCCGCCATGTACCCGCGCAGCGTGCTGGTCGTGAACGTCGAATATTCCGGGATCAGCGGCTCGGTGCGTCAGCCGCTGCCGCGCGCGAGGCGCCGGCCCGCAAGCGCGCGACTTCAGCCTCCAGGGCTGCGATGCGGGCGTCGCGCTCGGCGAGCGCGGCGGCGACATCGGCGGCCTCGAAGCGCTGGGGGATGTGCTGCGGGCAATTCGAGTCCCAGGCGGCGACGGTGAAGAGGATCACCTGCTCGGGGCGCGCCTTGTAGCCCTCCGGCATCAGCCTGGCCAGCAGCGCGCCAGCGCCCTCGACGACGCGCGCCTCGCCCCAGATCTTGATGCGCCGCCGGTGCGCGTAGTCGATGAGGAAGAGATAGGCCTTGGGATTGTCGGCCAGATTGCCCTGCGTGATGTACTGCCTGTTGCCGGCGAAATCGACGAAGGCGATGGTCTTGTCGTCGAGCACGCGCAGGAAGCCGGCCGGGCCGCCGCGATGCTGGATATAGGGCTGGCCTTCCGCGTTCGCGGTGGCGAGGAAGACGCTCGTCTGCGCCCCGATGAAGGCGGCAAGATCGGGCGTGATGACGGTCTCCCAGGAGCCGCGCTTCTCCATCTTCTCGTAGCCGTGGCGCGAGCCCTTGCGGGCCTGCACGGCCTTGACGGTCGGCGTGAAGGCGACGTCGCTGGAGGGGGTCAGAGTGGCGTCCATCGTGGTCTCCTCAGAGGCCGAGGTCGCTCAGGCCCGGATGATCGTCGGGGCGGCGGCCGAGCGGCCAGCGGTATTTGCGGTCGCTCTCAGGGATCGGGAGGTCGTTGATGCCGGCGATGCGCAGGCGCATCAGGCCGTGCGCGTCGAACTCCCAGTTCTCGTTGCCGTAGCTGCGGAACCAGTGGCCGCTGTCGTCGTGCCACTCATAGGCGAAGCGGACGGCGATGCGGTTCTCGCGGAAGGTCCAGAGCTCCTTGATCAGGCGGTAGTCGAGCTCGCGGTTCCATTTGCGGATCAGGAACTCCTCGATGGCGGCGCGGCCCTGCAGGAACTCCGCCCGGTTCCGCCAGCGGCTGTCTTCCGTGTAGGCGAGCGCGACGCGGGCCGGGTCGCGCGTGTTCCAGGCGTCTTCGGCCAGGCGCGCCTTCTGCGCGGCGGTCTCGGCGGTGAAGGGCGGAAGCGGCGGACGGTCCATGGGGCGGCTCCTCCGTTGATGGCGACCTCGTTGATGTCGTTCGTTCGGATGGCCTGCAAGGTGGTTCCTTCCACAGGGTAAGCTTAGACGGTATAAACGGGATATATCCTTCCAGTTTATGGAAGCATGCGTGGACCGTCTGGATTCGATGTCGATCCTGGTCACGGCCGTAGAAGCGGGCAGTCTGTCGGCTGCCGCGCGTCGTCTCGGCACGCCATTGGCCACCGTCAGCCGCAAGGTCTCGGAACTCGAGGCGCATCTCAAGACGCAGCTCCTCAAGCGGTCGAACCGTCGCCTCACGCTCACCGATGCGGGGCGATCCTACGTCGCCGCCTGCCGGCGGATTCTCGAAGAGGTCAGCGAAGCCGAGCGTGCCGCGGCAGGCGAATACAGCGCGCCGAAAGGCGATCTCGTCATCACCGCGCCGATCGTCTTCGGCCGCCTCCACGTGCTGCCGGTCGTGACGGCGTTCCTCTGGGCCTATCCGGACATCGACATCCGGCTGGTGCTCGCCGACCGCGCGATCAATCTCCTGGAGGAGCCGGTCGATCTCGCCGTTCGGATCGGCGCCCTGCCCGATAGCAGCTTGGTCGCGACGCGGATCGGGGAAGTCCGCCGCGTGGTCTGCGCGAGCCCGGCCTATTTCGCCGAGCGCGGCACGCCGGCGACTCCCGGCGACCTCGGCGCACATGACTGCATCACCTTCGAGGGGCTGATGTCGTCGGACGTCTGGAGCTTCACGACGGGAAAGGCGGAAACGTCGGTGCCGATCCATTCGCGGCTCATCGTCAACACGGCCGAGGCCGCGACCGACGCCGCCATTGCCGGCGTCGGCATCACCCGTCTGCTCTCGTACCAGGCCGCGTCGGCGCTGCGCGACGGCGCGCTCGCGCTCGCGCTCGAGGCATTCGAGCCGGCGCCCTGGCCCATCAACCTCGTCTACGCCGGCGGCCGGCTCTTGCCGCTCAAGTTGCGCGCCTTCCTCGATTTCGCGGCGCCGCGCTTGAAGGCGCGGCTGGCGGGGAGCGCGGGGTCGTAGCCGGCCTCAATTCGCCGCGCCGTACGTCTTGCAGCAGACGGCGGCGCAAGAACAGGGCGCTCGATCATCATGAGTGCGTGCCAAGCAGGGGTTCGTTGCTTGGGGCACACATGAATTGTCATTCCCGTGAAAGCGGGAATCCAGGGCAACTGCTCCGTTGCTTGCCCTGGACCCCCGCTTTCGCGGGGGTGACAAACTGAATTGTGATGTTTCCAACGAAATCTTAGACTCCGATCTGTCGCCTGATGGCCTTCGGGAGCACGCCCGCGGGATCGGCGAGCGAGCGCGTGATGGAGAAGTGGTGGGCGCGCGGGATGATCATCAGCTCGGTGGGGACGTCGTGCGCGCGCAGCATGGCGGCGTAGTCGGTCGATTGCTTGATCCAGAGCGGCGTCTCGTCCTCGCCGACAGCGACGATGACGGGCGGTTTCGCCGGCAGGGGCAGCGTGAGCGGGCTGTTGCGGGCGACCATGTCGGGTCGCAGGCGGATCTCGGCATTGGCGTCGATGCGCAGCACGGGCGCCAGATCGTAGATGCCGGTGATGCAGCAGGCGCCCTTGATGAGATCGGCGGGCAGTCCCTGCGCGCGCCAATCCTGCGCCAGCGCCATGGCGGCCAGATGGGCGCCGGCGGAATTGCCGGAGACGTAGAGGCGCCGCGGGTCGCAGCCGTAGGCCGCGCCGTGGCGGCAGACCCAGGCCACGGCGGCGATGGTCTGGCCGACGATGTCGTCGAGCGTGACGGCGGGGCAGAGGTCGTAGTTGACGAGGACCGTCGCGATGCCCGTGGGCGCCATGGAGAGCGCCATGAAGCGGTAGGTGCTCTTGTCGAGGGCGCGCCAGTAACCGCCGTGGAAGAACACCTGCACCGGGGCGAGCGAGCGAACGGCCGGAAAGATGTCGAGCTTCTGGAGCGGCGTCTCGCCATAGGGGATATCGAGGTGGCAGGGGAGCGTCCGCGTCGCGATCTCGCTGAGTTCGGCGTGGGCGGCCAGCCAGGACTCATGGTCCGGCACGGCGAGGCGCGGCATGAACTGGCGGTTGATTTCGGCATCGCCGAGGTCGGCATCGGTCATAGGGTCACCTTGGTCGCCTCGTGCGGTATCATAGTACCGCATACGAAAAACATCGATTTGGCAGCTATTTCATTTGACATGGAGCGGGGTGGCGGGCTATTTGCGCGCCTCCCAAGGAACGAGACCAGCGTCATGAAGACCTACTCCGCCAAGCCTTCCGAGATATCCAAGAAGTGGTACGTCGTCGATGCCGACGGCGTCGTTCTCGGCCGTCTCGCCAGCGTCATCGCCGACCGCCTCCGCGGCAAGCACAAAACGACGTTCACGCCGCATATGGACTGCGGCGACAACATCATCGTCATCAATGCCGGCAAGGTGAAGGTGACCGGCAACAAGCTGGCCGACAAGATCTTCTACTATCACACCGGCTATCCCGGCGGGATCAAGGGGCGGACCTTCGGGCAGATCCTCGGCAGCAAGCATCCCGAGCGCCTGATCGAGAAGGCGGTGGAGCGCATGGTGCCGCGCGGGCCGCTCGGTCGCCAGCAAATGAAAAATCTCCGGGTCTATCCGGGCACCGCGCACCCCCATGAGGCGCAGCAGCCGCAAGTGCTGGATGTCGCGGGCATGAACCCGAAGAACAAGAGGATCGCTTCCCGATGAGCACGGAGACCCAGACCATCACCGATCTGAAGGACCTGCGCGGCGCAACCCAGCCGACCGCCGTCCAGGCCGCGGTGCTGGCCGAGCCGAAGATCGACAAGCAGGGCCGCGCCTATGCCACCGGCAAGCGCAAGAACGCCGTGGCCCGCGTCTGGATCAAGCCCGGCTCCGGCCGCGTGACGGTCAACGGGCGCGACATCGCCGTTTATTTCGCGCGCCCGGTGCTGCGCATGCTGCTGAGCCAGCCGTTCCAGGTGTGCAACCGGCTGAACCAGTATGACGTGTCCTGCACGGTCGTCGGCGGCGGGCTCTCCGGCCAGGCCGGCGCGGTGCGGCACGGCATCAGCCGCGCGCTCACCAATTTCGAACCGCCGCTGCGGCCGGTACTGAAGAAGGGCGGCTTCCTCACCCGCGACAGCCGCGTGGTCGAGCGCAAGAAATACGGCAAGGCCAAGGCGCGACGCAGCTTCCAGTTCTCGAAGCGCTAGTGGTTCGATCGCAACGAATGGTTCCCATTCGTTGCGTGAATCGAACCACCAGCCACTAATCTGGTGGGCTGATTCACCTGACGCTTGGCAACCAAGCGTCAGGATCAGACCACTAGACATCGACTGCAACAGGTCTTATGGCCAGGGAGGTTGCAGCGATGCAACCTCCCTTTTGGTTTTGCGGAGACGCGGAAGACGCGACGGATCGCGGGTATCATTCTCGCTGTCACCCCGGCGAAAGCCGGGGTCCATAGACACAGGCCTCTGGAATATGGGCCCCGGCTTTCGCCGGGGTGACAACTGAAGAGTGGCGACCGTCGGTGGTTTGGAGGGAACGGTGAGCACGAACAGGTTGCGGATCGGGATATTGGGTGCGAGCGGCTATACGGGCGCCGAGTTGGTGCGCCTGCTGGCGCGCCATCCGCAAGTCGAGATCCGCCTGCTCACCGCCGATCGCCAGGCGGGAAAGCCGCTGGCGGAGGTGTTTCCGCAGTTCGGCCATCTGAAGCTGCCGACGCTGGTGAAGATCGAGGAGGCCGACTGGTCCGGGATCGATCTCGTGTTCTGCTGCCTGCCGCACGGGACGACTCAGGAGGTGATCGCCAAGCTGCCGCGCCATTTGAAGATCGTGGACCTGTCGGCGGACTTCCGACTGGCCGATATCGCGGCCTATGCGCAGTGGTATGGCCATGAGCATCGCGCGCCCGCGCTGCAGAAGGAGGCCGTGTACGGACTGACGGAACTGCGGCGGGATGAGATCGCGCCGGCAAGGCTGGTGGCCAATCCCGGCTGCTATCCGACTTCGGCCCAGCTGCCGCTGATCCCGCTGATCGAGGGCGATCAGATCGTCGCTGACGACATCATCATCGACGCCAAGTCGGGCGTCAGCGGCGCCGGGCGCGACGCCAAGCTCGGCAGCCTCTATGCCGAGGTGACCGAGGGCATCCATGCCTACGGCGTCGCCGGCCATCGCCATGCGCCGGAGATCGAGCAGGAATTGAGCGAGGCGGCGGGCAAGCCGATCGTCGTGAACTTCACGCCGCATCTGATGCCCATGAGCCGGGGAATCCTTTCCTCGATCTATGTGCGCCTGCACAACGGGGCTGGTGTCGAGGACCTGCGGCGCACGCTGGCGGCACGCTACGAGGGCGAGCCGTTCGTGCGGCTGCTGCCGGCCGGCCAGTCGCCGCAGACGCGCCATGTGCGCGGCTCCAACCATTGCCTCATCGGCCTCTTCGCCGACCGCGTGCCCGGGCGGGCGATCCTGATTTCGGCGCTCGACAACCTGGTGAAGGGCGCGTCCGGCCAGGCCGTGCAGAACATGAACCTGATGGCCGGCCTGCCGGAGACCGCCGGGCTGGAGCAGGAGCCGCTGTTCCCGTGAGCGGCCTGATCCTGCCGTTCCAAAATTTCCAGCCGCAGATCGCCGCCGGCGCCTTCATCGCGCCGACGGCCGTGGTGATCGGCGAGGTCGAGATCGCCGGGGATTGCGGCATCTGGTTCGGCTGCGTGCTGCGCGGCGACGGCAACGTCATCCGCATCGGCGCCCGCACTAACATCCAGGACGGCACGATCATCCACGTCAACCAGGAGAAGGACGGCGGCCGCGGCAAGAACGGCTTCGCCTGCACCATCGGCGCCGACGTGACCGTGGGCCATCTGGCACTGCTGCACGCTTGCACGCTCGAGGACGGCAGCTTCGTCGGCATGAAGGCCTGCGTCATGGACGGCGCGGTGGTGGAGACCGGCGGCATGGTGGCGGCCGGCGCGCTGGTCACGCCGGGCAAGCGCGTGCGCAAGGGCGAGCTGTGGGCCGGCAGCCCGGCCAAGCTGATGCGCGCGCTGACGCCCGCGGAGATCGAGATGTTCCGGTGGACGGTCGAGCACTATGTGGAGCGGGCACACAGCTATCGGGCGGCGGTGGCGCGATAAGCGGTTTTCAGGAAGTCATTCGAGACCGAGTCACAGGCCCTCACCCTAACCCTCTCCCGCTCCGCGGGCGAGGGGACACCATCGAGCGAGCGGCATAATGCAGTCCCCTCTACCACGAAGTGGGAGAGGGTTAGGGTGAGGGTGTATGACTCAGTGGAGAAAATTCCTATCTATCGCACGCGTCACCTGAGGGATACTTCCGGTATGTCCGTGTCCAGCAGGCCGCGGGCGAGGTCGGAGCGGGCGTGGGCGGCCAGCGCGATATAGAGCGTGCGGACGCGGTTGATGTCCTCCTCGGTCAGCTCTTCCAGGTCCAGCAGCGCGTTGTGGGCGCCTTCGGTGGCGCGGATGATTTCGTCGAGCTTCAGCTGCATGGCCCGGCTATCGCGGTTCTGCGTGTTCTGGATGAGGAAGACCATGAGGAACGTGACGATGGTGGTCCCGGTGTTGATCACCAATTGCCAGGTGTCGGAGAATCCGAAGATCGGCCCGGTTGCGCCCCACACGACAATGATGAGGAAAGCCAGGAGGAAGGCCAGCGGATGACCGGCGGCATGGGCAGTCCAGTTCGCGAAGCGCATGAACGAGTTCGTGTGTTTCATGGTGCTGTTCCCCGTGTCGAGACACGGCCATCTTGACCGCTAGGGCGTCTGGAGGCCAGTCGCGCCGTGCACCGCGCCGGCGGCGCCGGCGAGCGAGAAGCGGGTCGTCCTGCTCGTTCCGTCCGGGCCTTCGTAGGTGAGCACGATCTCCTTGCCCGCGAGCCACCGCGCGAACCCGTCGCTCGGCAGGATGGAATTCTGGATCGAGGTCCAGGCCAGCCAGAAGGCGGTGTCGCCGCCGACATGGCCCCAGAGGGCGCCGAGCGCCTCGCCTTCCTGGCGGACTACGTCGGTGTCGACCGCCTCGCCGCCGTCGATGCGATAGGTCGGCATCTTCTCGCCGAAGGCTTCGCCGCGGCCGAGATGGAATTCGACGAAGAGCTGATAGCGGTGATCGACTTCGCGGCTCCACAGAAAAAGCGCGTGGCCGTCGGCGTTCATCACCGTGGCGGCCGTCATGGCGGGATCGTCGCTGGGCGCCGGGCCGACGGTCCAGTCGGCGGCGAAGGCGGGCGAAGCGAGGAGGAAGAGGACGAGGGCGAGCGGCCGCATTGCCGTCCGGTTACGTCGCGATCGTGGTCTTATTGTGGCGACAACGCTCACGGCTGGAGGACCCATGCTTCACGGTGACGGGCGGAACACCAATATCTTTGCATCAGCACCCGGTGAAGCCGAACGCGCCGCGACAAACAGGCGATCGAGCTCGGGCACGAACAGACCGGTGCGTGCGCCGGGAGCGGTCTCGACCTGTGCCATGCGCCTCAGACCGCTCTCGTTCCGATCGAACACATCGACCGCCCCCGCTCCGCAGACGACGTAGATCCTCCGGCGGCGCTCATCGAAGAAGACGTCGTCCGCATCGCCGCAAGCGTCGACGTCAGCGATGACTTCACCGCTGCCGGTATCGAACAACGCGAGCCGTGCAGGACCACGGAAGGAAACGGCCAGCGTCCGGCCCTGACGGTCGAGCGCCATGGGGAAATTCGATTGCAGGTCGGGCGCTCGCCAGGTGGCCGTCTGCTGTCCGGAAATGAGATCCAGCGAAGCGATCTGCTGGGCGTCCGGGACGTTCACGAAGGCGCGGTTGCCGTCGGCAGCGAGCTGGAAGCCCTCCGGGTGCGCTGGAAGCGGGATATCAGCGAGCTTGGAACGAGTCTTCGGGTCTATGATCGCCAGCCCGCCTTCACCATAGCCGACCACGAGATGTCCCGTTCGGCGGTCGACATGGAGGTTGTCCGCGTCGTCGCCGAGATCGATGCCGCCGACGGGAGAAAAGTCGCCGGCGCGGAAGAATTCGACCGAGCCGTCGCCCGCATTCGCAACGGCGAGCAGGTCGGCCGACTGGATGAACGCAACGCCCTGGGGCGCGTGCAGCCCGCTGATCCGGTGGACCACTTGGCCGGCGCTCAGGTCGATCAGATCGACGGTGTCGTTGCCGAGCTCGGCAACTGCCAAGTGGCTCCTCTTGAGGTCCACCGCCATGTGGTCGATCCGACCGGACACGCCATCAAGCGGGATCGCCCTCTCCAGCACGAGTCCTTGGGCTTGGTCGGCGGCGCAAGCGACGGCGCCCAACCAACCGCACGAAAGCACGGCGACGAACAGGACAATGACGGTGCGAAGGAGCATCCTACTCCGTTTGCGTTGGAGAACGCCTGCTACGACTATACCAGTCTTGCCTTAGTCGTTCAGCGGCCGCGGCGCCGTTGCAATCCCGGTGCTGGCGATGCGGCCCGCCGATTCCACCCGCAACGCGAACCCGGTCTCCGTGGTCTTCGCCCTGACGGCGAGCGGGTGCGGGACGAAGGCGGGGTTCACGGCCTTGAAGTCGAAGGCGGAGATCGTTGCGTCCGGGTTGACGCGGTCGACGAGGTCGAGCATGAGCACGGCGATCAGCGGCCCGTGGACGACCAGACCCTCGTAGCCTTCGGCCTGCGTCGCGTAGGGATGATCGTAGTGGATGCGGTGGGCGTTGAAGGTGAGGGCGGAGAAGCGGAACAGCAGGGTCGGCGTCGGCGTGACAATATGCTCGAAATCGAAGGGGCCGGGCGCGGCGGGCTGACTCGGCGATACCGATCCGCGCGCGGATTCGCGCAGCACGATGTCCTGCTCTTCGATGACGCTGCCGCCGGTACTGCCGGCAAGCGTATGGCGGATGGTGACGAAGAGCAGGCGGCCGCTGCCGCCGATCTTCGGCGTCAGGCTCGTGACCTCGGAGCGGCGGGTCAGGCGGTCGCCGATGCGCAGGGGGGCCGGCGAGCGCAGGCGGCTGCCCGCCCACATGCGGCGCGGCAGGAAGGGTACGACCGGCAGCAGGCCGGAGTCGCGGGTGTGACCGTCCTCGCCGAGCCGGCTCTGCCGGATCAGCGGCGGGAAATAGAGCCAATGCCAGAGCAGCGGGAGCGGCGCACCGGTTTCGAGGGCGCCGATATCGCGGTCGAGAGTCGCCTGCAGCAGCTGGGCGGGCTCGGGGTGGGCGACGGCCGCGCGCGTTTCCGTGCGGCCGAGCAGGGCGGCGGCTTCGCCGATGTCGAAGCTCACGGGGCGAACTCCCGGCGGATGGCCTGGCTGTGCTGGCCGAGGGCGGGAACGGCGGCGGGGGCGGGCTCCTCGCCGGCGAAGATCGCAGGCGGCGCGGGGAGACGCACCTCGCCGCCCGGCGTGGCCACGGTCCTGCGGCGCAAGTGCGGATGCGTGCTGAGGCCGGCGACGTCATTGACGGCGCCGAAGGCGATACCGGCGGATTGCAGGAGTTCGATCAACGCGGCGTAGTCGCGGCGGCGGCAGGCAGCGGCGACGACGGCGTCGAGGGCCGTGCGATGGGCGACGCGGTCGTTGTTCGATTTGAACCGCGGATCGTCGGCGAGCGTCGGCTGTTGCAGCACGGCGGCGCAGAGCTCTCGCCACTCGCGCTCATTCTGGATCGCGATCAGCAGCGCCCGGCCATCGGCGGTCTCGAAGACTCCGTAGGGCGCAATCGACGGATGGGCGAGGCCGAGGCGCTGCGGCGCGCGCCCGGCGTAGTCGTGATGGAGCAGGGGCACGGCCATGGTTTCGGCAGTGGCGTCGAACAGCGAGAGCGAGATGGTGGCGCCTTCTCCGGTGCGCTCGCGGCGGTAGAGGGCCTCGAGGATGGCGGCATAGGCATTGAGGCCGCAGGCGATATCGGACAGCGAGACGCCGACGCGGCCGGGTGCGTCGGGCGAGCCGGTGACGGAGGCGAGGCCACTCTCGGCCTGAATGAGCAGGTCGTAGGCCTTGCGGTCGGAATAGGGGCCGGAGTCGCCATAGCCGCTGATCGAGCAGGTGATGAGGCGCGGATGGCGCCGGCGCAATTCCTGCGGATCGAAGCCGGCGCGGGCGGCGGCGCCGGGAATGAGGTTCTGGATGAAGACGTCGGCGCGCGCGATCAGACGGTGCAACAGCGCCTTGTCCGCATCGGCCTTGAGATCGAGCACGACCGATTCCTTGCCGCGGTTGAGCCAGACGAAATAGGCGCTCTCGCCATGCACGGCGGCATCGTAGCCGCGCGCGAAATCGCCCTCGGCCCGCTCGATCTTGATGACGCGCGCGCCGGCATCGGCCAGCCGGCAGGAGCAGAGCGGGGCGGCGACCGCCTGCTCGAGGCTGACGATGAGGAGGTCGGCGAGCGGTGCCATCAATAGGACCGCGGCAGGCCGAGGACGTGCTCGGCCAGGTAGGCGAGGATAAGGTTGGTGGAGATCGGCGCCACCTGGTAGAGGCGGGTCTCGCGGAACTTGCGCTCGATGTCGTATTCGGCGGCGAAGCCGAAGCCGCCATGGGTCTGCAGGCACATGTCGGCGGCCTGCCAGGAGGCGTCGGCGGCCAGCAGCTTGGCCATGTTGGCTTCCTTGGCGCAGGTCTCGCCGGCGTCGTAGAGCGCGGCCGCGCGCTGCACCATCAGATCGGCGGCCTCGCTGGCGGCATAGGCGCGGGCGATCGGGAACTGCACGCCCTGGTTCTGGCCGATGGGGCGGTCAAACACGACGCGCGCCTTGGCGTAGTCGGTTGCCTTGGCGATGAACCAGCGGGCGTCGCCGATGCATTCGGATGCGATGAGAATCCGCTCCGCATTCATGCCGTCGAGGATGTAGCGGAAGCCCTTGCCTTCCGCGCCGATGAGATTGCCGGCGGGCACTTCGAGGTTCTCGAAGAACACTTCGGTGGTGGCGTGGTTAAGCATGGTGCGGATCGGGCGGATGGTGACGCCGCGGGCGGCGCGCAGGTCGACCAGGAAGACCGAGAGGCCATCGGTGCGTTTGGCAACGCGGTCGCGCGGCGTCGTGCGCGCCAGCAGCAGCATGAGGTCGGAATGCTCGGCGCGCGAAGTCCAGACCTTCTGGCCGTTGACGACGTAGCGGTCGCCCTGGCGGACGGCAGTGGTCTGGATGGCGGTCGTGTCGGTGCCGGCCGACGGCTCGGTCACGCCGAAGGCCTGCAGGCGCAGCGCGCCCGAGGCGATCTCCGGCAGCCAGCGCGACTTCTGCTCGGCACTGCCGTGCCGCAGCAGCGTGCCCATGACGTACATCTGGGCATGGCAGGCGGCGCCGTTGCCGCCGCTCCTGTGGATCTCCTCCAGGATGGCGGCGGCGGCGGCGAGGCCGAGGCCGCTGCCGCCATACTCCGTCGGGATCAAGCAGGCGAGGTAGCCCGCTTTCGTCAGTGCCTGTACGAACGCCGTGGGATAGGCGCGCTCGGCGTCGAGCCGGCGCCAGTACTCGCCGGGGAAGCCCGCGCACAGTCGGGTGATGGCGGCACGGATCTCGGCTTGGTCGGGGGTCGAGGAGGCAGGCATCGGCTCTCGGGCGTGGCGGCGGTTAGTCATGAAAAACGTCAGATCGATGCATGTCCAGCGGGAAGCCGCGGGGCGCGAAATTATCCACCCCGCGGCGGAATGAAACAGGCACGGTCGGCGTTGGTACTGGTGCAACGGTCCGGGCTGTGGCGCGCGACCGTTCGGAGGACCAACGACAGCAACCGAATGGGGTGACAACATGACATACCGCAATGCATTGGCGCTCGCGGCGATGACGGCGGCCGTTCTCGCGGCCGGCGCTGTCCGCGCCGACGAGGATTACGGCCCGCTCCAGGTGATCAAGGCAGCCAGCGGCAAGGTGCTGGCCGATCCCAAGGGCATGACGCTCTATACCTACGACAAGGACGCCATGGGCAAGTCCAACTGCAGCGGCGAATGCGCGGAGTATTGGCCGCCGGCGCTCGCGACCAGCGACGCCAAGCCGGTCGGCGGCCTCACGATCATCAAGCGCGACGACGGCAAGATGCAGTGGGCGGACGACGGCAAACCGCTCTACACCTTCGTCAGCGACAAGAAACCCGGCGACGTCACCGGCGACGGCAAGAACAACGTCTGGCACGCTGTGAAGGAATAACGGCAGGCTAGGGCGGGCCGGCTGCGGTCTGGCCCGCCGATTGCCTGCGAGCGGCGGCGCGATGATTTCGCCGCCGGGGCGGCCGTTGCGCGCAAGCCGTCGGCTTGATGCCGTCAAGCCGCTTTCGAGCGGTCGACGATACGCTCGGCCGGTAGCTGGATCGTGACCGTGGTCCCGCGCCCGAGCGTGCTGGCGATCGCGAGCGTGCCGCCATGGAGCTCGACCAGCCGCTTCACGAGAGGCAGGCCGAGGCCGGTGCCCTCGTAGCGGCGGGCGAGCCGGTTGTCGACCTGGCCGAAGCGCGCAAGCGCGATTCCGATGTGCTCCGGCGCCATGCCGATGCCGGTATCGGTCACGGTGATGGCGACATCGCGGCCGCGCCGCTCGGCGGAGAGCGTGATCGCGCCGCCCTTCGGGGTGAACTTCACCGCGTTGGAGAGCAGATTCAGCAGGATCTGGCGCAGGCGCCGCTCATCGGCGCGCACCGGCGGCAGGCCGGGCGCGATCATGCTGCGCAGGTCGATGCCGACTTCGGCGGCGCGCAGCGCGACCATGGTGATGGCGCCGGCGATCGATTCCCCGAGCTCGACGACGTCCTCGTCGAGCGCGAGCTGGCGGGCATCGACCTGTGACAGGTCGAGCACGTCGTTCACGAGGGCGAGCAGATGGGCGCCGGCGCGGTGGATGTCGCCGACATAGCCGCGCTGCTTGGGCGTGAGCGGGCCGCAAAGATCGGTGCCGAGGAATTCGGCGAAGCCGATGATGGCGTTGAGGGGCGTGCGCAGCTCATGGCTCATGGTCGCCAGGAACTGCGACTTGGCGCGGTCGCCGGCGTCGGCGGCGTCGAGGGCGGAGGTCAGGTCCACGGTCGTCGCCTCGAGCCGGCGCTTGGTCTCCTCGAGTTCGGAGACGGCGGCGCGCAGACGCGCGGCCTCGCGGGTCGACACGGCGGCGACGCGCTGATCGACGATCGAGCTGGCAAGGCCGGCGCCGAGAATGATGAGCGTCGTCAGCGCGACGCCGAAGGCCAGCCATTCCGGCGGCATGGCCTGCTCCGGCACGGGCACGAGCGGACTGGGGTCCAGGGTCACCGCGGCCATGGCCGTGAAGTGCAGGCCGCAGATCGCCGCCGCGAGCAGTTGCGCCGCCGTGAGCCGCCGCAACAGGCCGTCGGCGGCCAGCGCCATCCGCACGGCCGGCGCCGCGAAACCCATGCCGAGGGCGAGCGACGCCACCACGAACGCCGCATCGTACGTCACCACGGCGGGTACGCGCAGCGCCGCCATGCCCGTATAGTGCATGGCGAACACGCCGAACCCGACGATGGCGCCGCCCACGAGCTGATCCGCCCGCCGGCTGCCGTTGGCGAGGCTGACGGCGAAACCGCCGCCGGTCAGCAGCATCGCGACGAAGACCGACAGCACCGTGAGCCAGATGTCGTAGCCCATCGGCAGATTCGGCCGGAACGCCAGCATGGCGACGAAATGGGTGGCCCAGACTCCGCTGCCGGTGACCGCCGCGGTGGCGCCGAGCCAGATCAGCCGAGGCCTGCCCTGCGTCGTCGCCGCCCGCGCGAGCAGGCTGAGGGCGGCGAAGCAGGCGAACAGGCAGATGATGCCGGCCAGAATGACCAGCCGCCAATCATGATCCCGGGTAATGCAGGCGATAACGCGAAGCATGCACAAGCTTTCTAATGAGGTCTCCTAAATTTCGACTGAACGAAGATGGTTAACGGCGCGGCGCGGCCGAAGATTTATCAGACAAGTTCGGCCAGGCCGGGGGGAGGAGAATTCCGATGTGCAGGTCCGGATTGTCGGGGTCAAGGGACAGGGCTACGCTATCGACGATAAGCTCCAGCGAATCCGAACCCGGGAGGCGGCGATGGAACGGATCCTGTTCACCAATGTCAGCGTGATCGATGGCTTGGCCGACGCGGCCTATGCGGCGGACGTGCTGGTCGAGGGCGAGCGGATCGCGGCGGTGACGGCGGCGCCGGGGCGGCTCTCCGCCGCCGGCGCGCAGACGGTCGACGGCGGCGGCGCCACGCTCATGCCGGGACTCATCGAGGCGCATGCGCATCTGAGCTTCACCAACAACAAGGAGCTGGAGGAATTCGCGCGCATCCCGGTGGAGGAGCATGTCATCGCCTGCATCGAGAATGCCAAGCTGCTCCTGGACCAGGGCTTCACGAGCTGCTTCAGCGCCGCCGCCGCCAAGCCGCGGCTCGACGTCGTGCTGAAGCGGGCGATCGAGGCCGGCCGCGTGCCCGGCCCGCGCCTGATGGCCGCGACCCAGGAGATGACGCCGTCGGGCAATCTCGGCGACCTCGACACGATGGAGGTGGCGTTGCCGCCCAACGTCCGGTTCACGGTGACCTGCGATTCGCCGGACGCTTTCCGCAGGGCGTGCCGCGTGGCGGCGCGCGAGGGCGTCGACGTGTTCAAGGTGAACGTCTCCGGCGACCGCGGCTTCGAGGAATGGGGCGCCGGCTCCCACTCGACGGTCATCACCGACGAGGAACTGGCGGCGGTGGTGCAGGTGGCGAACGCTCGCGGCAAGGTCGTGGCGGCGCACGCCGTCAGCGCCGGCGCGGTGAAGATGTGCGTTCGGCACGGCGTGACCGCGATCTACCACGCGGCGTTCTGCGACGAGGAGGCGATGGACATGCTGGAGGCGGCGAAGGAGCGCGTCTTCGTCGCTCCCACCGTCGGGTTCCCGTACACGCTGACGCACGAGGCCGGGCGCTACGGCGTGACGTTCGATGCGAAGACGCAGGCGCGCAACGAGCGCGAGCTGGACTCGATCATTGCCGGCGCCACGGCGATGCGAAAGCGCGGCATCCGCGTGCTGCCCGGCGGCGACTACGGCCTGTTCTGCAACCCGCAGGGCACCAATGCGCGCGACCTCGAGCATTTCGTGAATCTGCTGGGCTTCACGCCGATGCGGGCGATCCAGGCGGCGACTCGGCTTGGCGGCCAGCTGATGGGGCGGCCGGAGGATCTCGGCTGCATCGCGCCCGGCCATCTGGCCGATCTGCTGATGGTGGACGGGGATCCGCTCGCCGATATCCGCATCCTGCAGGACGCCGGCAAGCTCATGGCCATCATGAAGGGTGGCCGCTTCCACAAGGCGCCGGCGGCGGCGAAGGCAAAGCGTCGGGCGGCGGCGGCGGAGTAGGATCGTGAACGGCGGAGGGCCGGCAGCATGAAGAGCGGAGCGCAGTTCGTCATGCGGAAGTCACTGACCTCTTCGCTCATATTCGCGCTGATGTTCTCTGTTGTCGTTCTGCTGTTGGACGACAGCCGGACCCATGAGATGCACTATTGGAAGAGTGCGTTCATGACGGCTGTTTCCGGATCGCTATACTTCGTCATCACATACGCGGTAAGATTCTATCGTTATCGCAACATACCGGTCGCGCGTGACTGACCGTGCGCCCGGTAGTTAATCATTAGGACATCGGCAGTAGAATAGGGCATGGCCTCGTGAGTCTTGCCCGAGGCAGGCCGGAATCAGCGCAGATCATGTTCGAAGACACCACGCCCGACGAGGTCCAGGGGCGCATGAGCGCCTGCCACAAGAACGTGCAGGCGATGTATGACTACTGGCTGAGGAAGCGCGGCGACCGCACGATGCCGGCGCGCGCGGACATCGAGCCGGTGGAGATCAAGAAGCTCTTGCCGATGATGATGCTCGTCGATGTCACGGCGGACGCACGGCGCTTCGTCTATCGCCTGGTGGGAACGCAGGAAGTGGCTGAACGCGGCGCCGATCCGACGGGAAAGTCGGTTGCCGAGGCCTTCTTCGGCGGTTCTCTCGAGGAGACCCTGAGCTGCTATGATTATGTCGTTCGCAATCGCGCGCCCTTCTGCTACCGCGATCCCTATGCGGCTGCGGACGGACAGATCCAAAACGATGACATCATCTATCTTCCGCTGTCCGATGATGGCGTCGGCGTGAACATGATTCTGGTCTTCACGCATTGCCACAGCTTGCTGCGCCGCACGAAAGCGGGCTCCCTGCTGTAGGGGATGAGCGACGGCCGGGCGGGGTCCGCTCTTCGGCCAAAGCCGGTTACCGCCACGCCAATCTCGATCCCACTTCGATTGTCGCTTCGGCGACAGCCGGGGCCGGGCGGCCAAGCGATCAGCTTTGCACTACCGTTGGTTTCGGCTTGGCGCGTGCCGGCGCGCTCGACACCGGCAGATACAACCGAACGGTCGTGCCGAAGCCGACCTGGCTGTCGAGTTCGACGGAGCCGCCGGACTGCGCGACGAAGCCGTGGACCATGGACAGGCCGAGACCCAGGCCTTTGCCCGCTTCCGCGGTGGTGAAGAAGGGCTCGAAGGCGTGCTCTTTCACGAACGGCGTCATCCCGGCACCGGTATCGGTGACGCTCAGCGCAATCCGCAATCCGGGAGCGGCCGCACCGCCATCGCCGCGTGAGAATGAATCGTCGATCGCCGCATTCACCGTCCCGATAGCGATACGGCCGCCGTGCGGCATAGCGTCGCGCGCGTTCACGGCCAGCTCGAATATCGCGGCGTCCAGCTGGGCGCGATCGACATGGGCGAGCCGGAGAGTGGGGGCCAGGGTCGTCTCGACCGCGACGGCATCGCCCACCGTCTGCCGTAGCGTGCTCCTGATCTCGCTGATGAGCTCGTTCACGTCGACCGTCTCGGGCCGCAGCGGTTGGCGACGGCTGAAGGCCAGCAGCCGGTGCGTGATATCGGCCCCCCGTTGCCCGGCGCGTAACGCCAACGCCGCCCGCTCCCACAGCGGGCCGTCCGGCAGCTCCGGACTCAGCAGTTCGAGATTGCCGAGGACGACGGCGAGCAGATTGTTGAAGTTGTGGGCGACCCCGCCGGCGAGCCGGGCGATGGCCTCCATCTTCTGCGCCTGGCGAGACTGCTCCTCGACGCGCCGGCGCTCGCCGAGGTCGGCGACCGTTCCCAGCAGGGCGGCGCGCCCGTCATGCTCGATGCGGGCGGCTCGCAACAGCAGGTGCACAGGCGAGCCGTCGCGCTGATGCCGGCAGGCGATCTCCTCGCCGTCGGCCGTCCCCGTGTCGACGATCCCGCGGTATTGCCGGCGGAACAGTTCGACATGATGGGGCACGATGACTGTTTCGCAAGCCGCGCCCTGCAGGCTCTCCGCATCGGTCCCCAGCAGCTCCGCAAAGCGCCGGTTGCAGAAGACGAAGCGTCCGTCCTGCGCGATGAAGACGCCGGCGTTGATGGAATCGATGAGGGTGCGGTGGCGCGCCTCGCTGGCGCGCAGCGACTCCTCTGCCTCGATGCGGGCGGTGACGTTGCGGATCACCCCGCGATAGCCGAGGAAAACGCCGTCCTGGTCGAGCAACGGATCGCCACTGACCGTGAAGTGCAGGCGCCCCCCGTCAGACTCCTCGATTGGGAACTGAAAATCGCGGAAGGATCGATGGGCGTGGAGGTCCGCCCAATGCACCTTCAGCGTCGGGGCTTCCGCGTCCAGCCCCGGTATCTCCCACGGCGCCAATCCGACATAGGCGTCCTCTCGGCCGCCGCGGGTGAAGCGCAGGTTGCGATCGAGCTCCCAGTAGGCGTCGACGGCGACGTGGGCAAGATCGCGAAACTGCCGCTCGCGGGCCGCGAGATCGGCGAGCGCGCGCTGCCGCTCGGTGACGTCCTCCCGGAACACGACGATGCCGCCGATGCGGCCGTCGCCCTCATGCCAGGGCTCGATCGCCCAGCGATACCATTCGACAATGCCGTCTGGGCGCAAGAAGGGATCGGCCTCGCAGCGCTCGCTGGCGCCGGCAAGGCAGCGTCGGTGGATTTCGCGACAGCGCAGGGCCTATTCGGGCACCACGTCATAGACGCAGCGCCCGACGATGTCCTGATCGCCCAGGCCATGCCCGTCGCGGTAGGTGTGACTGGCCGCAAGGTAGCGCATCTCGCGGTCGAACCTGGCGAGGCCCGTGGGCGCAGCATCGACGCAGCACTTCCTCGCGCGCGCTGTGGCGGGCGGCCTCACGCCCGCCTTCAGGTATGTCCCGCCCTTCCGCTTGCATCCCGTATCCCCGAAAGCGGTCGTCGGCAGCCCGGATATTGCCACGGACGATGCTCGCAGGAAAGCGGGAGGAAAAGGGCGGAGCGATGGGTCTCCGGGGCAGGGGCGGGAGGTCCACAGGAGGGGGACGTTACAAAACATTACATGAAGAAGCCCGACGCCACCTGCTGCGTTTACCAACGGCGCGCACAATGCCGGCGTGCTCCAGAACGGGGCCAGCGGGGTCACCAAAATGGTTAAGGCATATTCATCGTCGCTTTGCGCATGCGCGCGCTCCTTTGATGGGCAGGCCGGCGCATGACTCTTTCCGCGAAATCCCTTTATTCGAACCTGCCGCGGCGATATTTCCGCATCGGCCTGGCATTTGTTTGCGTCGCGTTGGCCGGATTTGCCTTCGTCCTGCATATGACCAGCATGGTCACGGCGGACGCGGTGCTCGACGGCCGGCGCATCGTGGTTCGCGCCCAGATCGACGGCCGCATTCTCGATGGCGCGCCCAGGGTCGGCGACGTCGTCGCGCAGAACGACCTCGTCGCGACGGTCGTGGCGCAGGTGACGGATCGACGCAGCGTGATGTCCGCGCAGGCCGAGCGCGACGAACTGGCCGCCAAGCTGGCGGCCCTCGACAGCGAGCGTGGGCGGCTGGAGACGCTGCAAGCGCAGCTGCAGATGGAGGTTTCCCGTTTCACCGACCTTTCGCTCGCGCGGGCAAACGCCGAACTGCAGGCGGCCCATTCGAACGTCGAGAGCGCGGACTCCGCCTATCGGGTGGCGCACGCCGATGCCGACCGGGCGCGCAAGATGATCGGCACGGGCTCGATGGGCGCCTCCGAGATCGATCAGAAGATCGGCGCCGAGGAAGAAGCCAAGCACAAACTGGCCGCGGCGCAGGCGGATCTCGCGCGGCTGATGGTCGAGGCCGGCGCCTTCGCGGCCGGCATCAATGCGCGCGATGGCCAGAACGACGTGCCCTATTCGCGCCAACGGCTCGACGAAATCGCCATCCGGTTGAATGAAATCGCGAATGAGCGGGCCGCCCTCGTCGCCCGCGACCGCGGCCTGGCGCAGGAGATCGCGCGCGAGAGCGATTGGCTGGGCACGCAGACGCGCTTCGAGAGCCGGGCCCAGGAGCAGGCCGTCGTGTGGCGGCAACCGGTTGCCGCGGGAACCGACGTGGTGAAGGGCGACGTTCTGGCCGAGCTGGTCGACTGCGCCGACATGTTCGTGCTGGCGCGCATTCCGCTCGACGACGCCGCGACGATCTCCCCCGGCGACGCCGTATCGATCGAGATCGCCGGCACGCGGGTCGCCACCACCGGCGAAGTACGGATCGTGCGCGGCTCGGCGTCGGCGGCGCCCCGCGGCACCGAGGCTTCCGGGCTGGACGCCCCCGGCGCCGACCGCTGGGCGGAGGTGGAAATAAAAGTCGACCCGCGCAATATCGCGGCGAAGGGCGGCAATCTCTGCGGCATCGGCTCGGGCGTGCGCGTGTGGTTCGCAGCCCACTCGATCCTGTCGCCGCTGCTGGCGCGAATCTAGTTCCGAAATCGCCGATGTCCGCGGTCGACCTTCTGTTCGGCGTTTCGCCCGTCCTGCTGCTTACGATCGCAATCGTGGTTGCGGCGCTGCCGTCGCTCGACTGCAGGCGCAACCGCCATCGGCTCCTCGTCGTCGCCCTGTTCGCCTTCCTGGCCGTGCGCTACTACGCTTGGCGGATCTCGGGTGTCGTCCTGTACGGGACGCAGGACGGCGCCGGCGGCATCTTCGCCTGGTCGGTCCTCGGCTTCGAGCTGCTGGGAATCGCGGAAGCCATCGTCGCCGTCGTCATGATGTCGCGCACGGTCGACCGCAAGCCCGAGACCGATGCCCACGCCGCCGCGCTCGCCGCGCGCACGGATGCCGCACTGCCGACCGTCGATGTTTTCATCGCGACCTACAACGAAGACATGGACGTGTTGGAAAAGACCATCCTCGGCGCCATGGCGCTCGACTGGCCGGCTGCCCGCTTGAAGATCTGGGTGCTGGACGACGGGCGACGCGAATGGCTGCGCAACTACTGCGCCGCCAAGCGCGTAGGGTATCTCACGCGGCCCAACAATGCCCATGCCAAGGCCGGCAACATCAATGCGGCGCTCAAGCAGACCACCGGCGAGTTCGTTGCGGTGTTCGATGCCGACTTCGTGCCGCGCTGCAACTTCCTGCGCCGGACCATCGGCTGGTTCGACGATCCCAAGATCGGCATCGTGCAGGCCCCGCATCACTTCTACAACGCCGACCCGATCCAGGCGAACTTGCTGCTAGACGGCATGCTGCCGGACGACCAGCGCATCTTCTTCGATACCATCCAGCCCTCGCGTGATGCCTGGGACGCCGCCTTCTGCTGCGGCTCGCTCGGCGTGCTCCGGCGCTCGGCGATCGACGAGATCGGCGGCGGCATCCCCACGGAGTCGATCACTGAGGACATCCTCACGACGCTGGCGCTCAAGCGCCGCGACTACATCACGCGGTTTGTGAACGAAAAGCTTGCCTTCGGCCTGGCCGCGGAAAGCGTCGAGGCCTTCTTCGTGCAGCGCAAACGTTGGATGCGCGGCGGCATTCAGCTGATGTTCCTGCGCAACGGGCCGCTCGGCCCGGGCCTGCGCCTGATCGATCGGCTGCTGTTCTTTCCGACCAACTGGATCGTGCAATACACGATCCGCATCTTCGGGCTGGCCATGCCCGTGATCTGCCTGTGGACTACGCTGTCGCCGCTGCCGGGAATGAAGACGGCTGATGTGCTGTCTTTTCAGGCGCCGATGTTCCTCGGGTTCATCGCGATGATGCGGTGGCTGTCGGGCGGCTACCACGTACCGCTGCTGACGCCGGCCTCGCAGTGCTTTGCCGCCTTCCGTCTCGTGCCGACCATGTTCGGCTCGCTGGTGAAGCCCTTCGGGACGCCGTTCCGTGTCACGCCAAAGGGCCTCGCCATCGGTCGCGCCCGCATCGATCGGGTCACCTTCGGCATGGCACTGGTCTTCTTCCTCGTGACCATCCTGGGGATCGCCGCCCACATCTCGCCCAACGGCGGGGTGTCCGACGGATTTTTCCCGGTCGTGATGTTCTGGTCGACCTGGAACCTGATCATCCTCGCGGTCGTTCTGCTCATGTGCATCGAAGCACCGCGGCGGCGTAGCGAGCATCGCTTCGATGCCGATGAATTGGTCGGCATTGTCGGGCCGGATTTCCGCGCGGCCGGCCGCGTCAAGGACCTCTCGCTGAGCGGCGCGCGTGTCACCATGCCGCCGCACATTCGGGTGGAGGCGGGGCAAAGCATCCTCGTCAGGGCTCGCGGGGTCGGCAGGATTCCCGCCACCGCAATCGATCAATCGGCAGATGTCCTGCGCGTTCTATTCGATTGGAGAAATGATGCGATGCGTGAGCGCATGATCGTGAAGCTATTCGCTTCGGGCGCTCACGAGGTCGGTCTGCGGCAGGCGTCGCTGGCGCAGATTCTAGCAGCTACCTGGCGGCGCGCATTCGGCACCACATGGCTCGATGCCCACAATCTCCGCCTCGCCGCGATCGTTCAGAGCGCGGATACCGGCACGGACGGCACGCCACCGAAGACATCGCTCGGCGGCTCCGCGGCGTTGCCGCCGCGGCGCATCGCCGCCGGGTGATATCCGGCAGGCCCTGTTACTGTATCCTTACTTTGACGTAGGAGCCGGGCGCGGCCTCGATCGTCTTGAGCTTGCCGTCGCCGGGCTTGCGGGCGGGGATCTTGGCACCGCCGGATTTGGCGATCCACTTGGCCCAGTCGGGCCACCAGGAGCCCGGATTTTCCTTCGCCGAGGCAAGCCAGGACTGCGGGTCGGGCGGGCATTTGTCCGCGCTTTCGCGGGGACTGGTCCAGTAGCTGTATTTGTTGCCCGCCGGCGGGTTGACGATGCCGGCGATGTGGCCAGAGGCGCCGAGCACGAAGCGCACCGGGCCCTGATAGAGCTGGGTCGCCGCATAGGTGGCGGGCCAGGGCGCGATGTGGTCTTCGCGCGTCGAGATGATGTAGGCCGGCGTCTTGATCTTGCGCAGATCGATCGGCGTTCCCGCGAGCGTGATGCCGCCGGGCTCGATGAGCTTGTTCGCCTGGTACATGTTGCGCAGGTAGAAGCTGTGCATGGCCGCGGGCATGCGCGTGGAATCCGAGTTCCAGTAGAGCAGGTCGAACGGGAAGGGATCCTTGCCCAGGAGGTAGTTGTTGACGACGAACGACCAGATCAGGTCGTTGGCGCGCAGCATGTTGAAGGTCGTGGCCATGGCCGTGCCTTCGAGGTAGCCCTTCTCGTTCATGCGCTCTTCCAGCGCAGCCAGCTGCTCCTCGTCGATGAAGACGCCGAGCTCGCCCGGCTCCTTGAAATCGACCAGGCTGGCGAAGAAGGTGGCGCTGGCCACGCGCGTATCTTTCTTGGCGGCCATGTAGGCAAGGGTGGAGGCCAGGAGCGTACCGCCCAGGCAGTAGCCGATGACGTTGGCGTCGGGCTCGCCGGTCGCCTTCTCCATGGCGTCGAGCGCGGCGAGCGGGCCTTCGAGCATGTAGTCCTCGAAGCTCTTGCCGGCGAGCTTTTCGTCCGGATTGACCCAGGAGACCACGAAGACGGTGTGGCCTTCGCCGACCGCCCATTTGATGAAGGAGTTCTTCTCGCGCAGGTCGAGGATATAGAACTTGTTGATCCAGGGCGGGATGATCAGGAGGGGGCGCTTGTAGACCTTCTCGGTCGTCGGCGCGTACTGCAGCAGCTCGATCAGATCGTTGCGGAAGACGACCTTGCCGGGCGAGACCGCGATGTTCTCGCCGACGCGGAACGCCTCGAGGTCGGTCATCTTGATGTGCAGCTTGCCCTTGCCGCGATCGAGGTCTTCCAGCAGGTTCTGGAGGCCCTTCACGAGGTTTTCGCCGCTGCTCTCGACGGTCGCGCGCAGCACCTCGGGATTGGTCATCAGGAAATTCGTCGGCGCCATGGCATCGACGAACTGGCGCGTGTAGAAGTCGACCTTCTTCGCGGTTTTCTCGTCGAGGCCGTCGACCTCGCGCACCGTCTGGGTCATCCAGCGCGCCGTCAGCAGATAGGATTGCTTGATGAAGTCGAACAGCTGGTTCTCTTCCCAGGCCGCATCCTTGAAGCGGCGGTCGTCGGGCGCCGGTTCGGCCGCCTTGGCATCGCTGCCCATCATGCGCAGCGCGGCCGATTGCCACAGATCCATATGGGCCTGCCACAGGCTGATCTGCGATTGCAGCAGCTTGGCCGGATCGGTCATCAGGCGCGTGGTCATCTCGAGGAAGGCGCTGGCGATGTTGAGCGGATCGGCCATGCCCAGGCCGTCGCCGGTCTGGTGGGTGAGGAAATCCGCGACGATGCGCTGCGAGCGTTCGGCCAGGTGGGCCATGGCCTTGGAGAACTCGAGGGGATCGGGGATCTGCGGCCCCGCATCCGGTTGATCCGTCATGCTACCTTCCCTAAGATCGCGCCCGTTGCAGCGATCATTTCGCACCTGCAAAATAGGCCCGGCATTCGGGCGTTACAACCTCAGACGGAGATTTTGGTCCAGATGACGCGTTTCTTCCTGCCGGCGGCAGCAGTGCTATGCCTCGTCCTCGGCGCCTGCAGCAGCGACGAGCAGAAGAGCACAGCAGAATCCGCGGCGCCCGCAAAGACGAGCACGGACGAGAAGTTTCCCAATCTCGCGTCGGTCCCCGACCAGCCCCCGCCTTCCACGCCGAAGGTAGAGCGCGACAAGCTGGTACAGGGCTTGCTCGCAGACCACGCGCATGCCGACTACACCGGGGACAAGCTCGGCGAGGAAGTGACCAACGTGGCGGCAGCCGCACCGCCACCGCCGGGGCCACCGCCCCCCGAATCGGGGGCGAAACCGGCCGGGGGTGGCGAGCAGGCCGAAGCGGCGGCGGACAAGCCCGCCGATCAACCGGCGCCGCCGGCGCCGACGGAAGTCGCGGCGCTGCCGGTCGACCTCGGACAGCCGACCGCCCTCATCTATTTCGCCGGCGATACGGCGGCCATGACCGACCGCGATCGCGCCATCCTGAGCGACGTGGCATCGAAGTACAAAGGCGAGCGCGGCAGTCGGGTGCGCGTCATCGGCCATGCCAGCGCGGTCGAGAAGACGGCGGGGACGAACGGCGGCGAGGGCTCCGACCTCGCCCTGGCGCGCGCCGACGCGGTCGCCAAGACGCTTATCGGGATGGGCATTCCGGCGAACGCGCTGGAGACGAGCACGGGCGGCGCGACCTACGACGAATCGCAGCCGACCGGCGTGGCCGCCAACCGCCGCGTCGCCGTCTATATCGGGTCGTAGTCGCCGCCATGAACGGTGCCCTGCGCATCGGCATTGCCGGGCTGGGGACGGTCGGGGCGGGCGCTCTGCGCCTGCTGCAGGAGCATCGCGACCTGCTGGCGCAGCGTTGCGGCCGGCCGCTCACGGTGGGGGCGGTGTCCGCCCGCGAGCGCAAGCGCAACCGCGGCGTCGACGTCTCGAAGCTGCGCTGGTGCGACGATGCGCTGGCGCTCGCCGACGATCCCGAGATCGACGTGGTGGTGGAATTGATCGGCGGCAGCGACGGGGTTGCCAAGCAGCTGATCGAGACCGCGATCGCCAACCGCAAGCATGTCGTCACCGCCAACAAGGCGCTGCTGGCCCACCACGGCACGGCGCTGGCGCTGGCGGCCGAGGCGGCCGGCGTCACGCTGGCCTATGAGGCGGCCGTCGCCGGCGGCATCCCTATCATCAAGGCGCTGCGCGAAGGGCTGGCGGGCAATCGGGTCGAGCGCATCTACGGCATCCTCAACGGCACCTGCAATTACATCCTGACGACCATGCGCCGGACCGGCCGCGAATTCGCGGACGTGCTGGCTGAGGCGCAGAAGCTGGGTTATGCCGAGGCCGACCCCAGCTTCGACGTCGACGGCGTCGACGCCGCGCACAAGCTGGCGATCCTCACGAGCGTGGCGTTCGGCTGCGAGATCAACTTCGCCGGCGTCCATGTGGAGGGTATCCGCAACGTCTCCGCCATGGACATCACCTATGCCGAGGAGCTGGGCTTCCGCATCAAGCTCCTGGGCAGCGCGCGGCCGACCGAGCACGGTATCGAGCAGCGGGTCCATGCCTGCATGGTGCCGACCGGCACGCCGATCGCCCATGTCGAGGGCGTGTTCAATGCCGTGGTGACGGAGGGCGATTTCGTCGGCCAGAACGTCGCCGAGGGGCGCGGGGCAGGGGCCGGACCGACGGCTTCGGCGGTCGTCGCCGATCTCATCGACATCGCGCGCGGGCGGACGCTGCCGACCTTCTCCGTGCCGGCGACGCAGCTGAAGCGGCTGCCGCCCTCGCCGATGGAGCGGCATCGCGGCGCCTACTATGTGCGGCTGATGGTGGTCGACCGGCCCGGCGTCATCGCCGACGTGACGGCGGCGCTGCGCGACGAACAGGTGTCGCTGGAATCGATGCTCCAGCGCGGCCGCGCACCCGACGAGGC
>Ga0137403_10001553_pt1 | contig 28836 bp, 17 predicted proteins | sample CZOMad2_1_16fung_FD_122057 | JGI IMG/M metagenome (GOLD analysis project Ga0137403, IMG submission 122057) | Vadose zone soil fungal communities from Angelo Coast Range Reserve, California, USA - CZOMad2_1_16fungal (Hybrid Assembly) | ecosystem: Environmental > Terrestrial > Soil > Vadose zone... | reverse complement strand
GCCCCGCTCACACGAGTGAGCGGGGTATTTTGTTGGTATTGGGGTTCGCGGTCCCTGGTACGGTGTTTATTGGGACATGACTACCTTGAAGATGGCGACGGCAGTTGCGTTTCCTTTAGTGATACTTTGTTCGTCAGTTTGCGTAAGGTCGCAAGCCGGAAGTCCCTCCGATGCGATCGCTCTCGAACGAGAGGGGAAGTATGCCGAGGCCGCCCGGGTTTGGCGCGAGATAATTAAGAGCAGGCCGAAAGATGCTGGCGCTTTTGCCAGCTTGGGTATCGATCTCTCCAAAGAGAAGAAATACCCGGAAGCGGTATCCGCCTACGAAACTGCAATCGCTCTGAGCCCAAAGCTGCCGGGAATGCAGTTGAATTTGGGATTGGCGCAGTTCAAGCAAGGGCACTTCGCGGCGGCGATACCGCCGCTGCGGTCGGTCGTGGCCGACGATCCGAGCAACCTTCAGGCATCGACGTTGCTGGGCTTCAGCTACTACGGTGTGAAGCGATTCTCGGAGGCCAGCAACTATCTCGCGATTGCCGCTAAGTCCGATCCCGCTAACGTGGAACTGCACCGAGTGCTAGCCCAAAGCTGCCTGTGGGCTAAGAAATACTCTTGTGCATTGGACGAGTTCAAGCAACTTCTGCAGCAGAACCCGGACTCGGTGGCGGCACACATGCTGAGCGGCGAGGCGCTGGACGGGCTGGGGAGAACAGCCGAGGCGATTGACGAGTTTCAGGCCGCAGCGAAGGTCGGGCCGAGCGAACCCAATTTGCATTTTGGCCTTGGCTATCTGTACTGGAAATCGAAGCGGCTTGAGGAGGCCAGGCGTGAGTTCGAGAGCGAGCTAGCCCTTGATCCCAACCATCCGCAGGCGCTTGCCTACATGGGTGACATCGAACTCAAACAGTTCAATGTGGACCAAGCTCTCGTCTGGCTTCAGAAGTCGGTGAGAGCCAAGGGGGATGTACGGTTGGCCTACCTGGATTTGGGCAAAGTCTTCACCCAGCAGAAGCGCTACCCGGAGGCCGTTACTGCACTTCGGCGTGCCGTTGAACTGGATTCGACCCAACCCGATGCGCACTACCAACTCGCGCGGGTCTATCAGTCGCTGGGGCGGAAGCCGGAAGCGCAGAAGGAGTTTGCCAAGGTTCGCGAGCTGCATGAGAAAGAGGACGAGCCTCTGGCGTTGAAGATACCCGCCGCAGTTCCGACTCCTGTCCCTGAATGATCGCCGCTTCGACGGAACGTCTCGCTAATTTGCTCAGGTCGCGACTACTTCTTGGCTAACAAATCGCCTGTCGCAAGAACGTAGGTAGTCAAGCGATCCAGCTTGATCGTGGAATGGTCCGACGTGAGGGTAATGACGCCATCCTTGCCCCGGGTCGACTCGATGTGCTTCATCAATACGCGGTGCTTGGAAATGCTGGAAGACGGCGTGGGCGAGGCGGAGCCGGGGTCCGCACCTGAGTCTCGGCCCGGAAATTTGTTCTGAGAAACGGGATTGTTCGGATCGGGATAGGTACCCATCCCATTCCACTTCTGTTTGCTGTTGGCGGCGTCGGCTGGCTCGTAGGAGATATCCTGACCCATCATCTCGACCTCGGGGTAATACCACGCGGTCAGATACACCTTCAAGGGTGCCGAGCCGGTCTTCCATTGCGCGGTGTCCATGCGAAGGGCGAGGCGGGAAGGGTCAGTTTTAGTCTTCGCCGCTGATTCCGTAACTTCTCCGGATAGGATTGCGTCTCGCGGGACCACGACACCGTTCAGCAGGGTGGCAGCGACCAGTTTGGCTTGAACCTTGGTCCCAACGGCGGTTTTGCCCGCGTCGACGCTCTGCTTCATCACGACGGGAAACTCGATACCTTGCTGGGTCCCCAGCGGCGTTGAAGCCTGTTGCCCTATGAGTGACACGCAGCCGAAAGCTACAGCGAACCCGGCATATTTGAGGGTGATTGTCTTGACGATCATCGCGGCCCTCGGACTTCAATTTCGGCGATAGTTTCGACGAGTCAAGTATACGCCCGGCAGATGACGGAATCTCCACTGCGTGGAATACCTGCTTTGCATTCTTACGAGCGGGTTGGCTGAGGCCGTTATCTTGTGCATGTGCACGAACTTGCACATGTGATTTGTGGCTTTACCGCTTGACACTTGGCCCACGACGGGCAAGAATAATCGCCAGCGTTTTCTCTTCCCAGGGACGCAAGCGCTGTGATCTGCTGGTGATCCTTCCCCCAAGGTCCGCCGCAGGAAACACTTCGTAGTTATTTCCGAAAAGCAGCTAGAAGTCCGCCGCGCCTGCGGATCTCCCCGGGATAGAACCGTCTTTTTGGGGGACCGTTCAGATTATTGTTGCTGCCATCTCTTTAGGCTCCGGCCTGCAAGGACAAACCTGACTTATGAAGACCTCGCCGATTTTTGGACGTATCGTACTGACCTTGGCTGGATTTCTACTGCTGAGCGCGTCGCTTCCGCAAGTTGCCTTCGGACAGGCTGCCTTCAACTTTAGTCCGGCTGGATTTACGTCAACCAATGTGTGCGCCAACAGCGTCACGCCCGCTTCGGGCTGCCAAGTTTTGACGAATGGATCGGCTGCTGCGATTGCCGGGGGGATTCTTCGCCTCAATTCTGCGAACCCGGACCAGCATGCTTCGGCTTGGTACTATTCGGCGCAGCCATTGAATACGGGTTTCACCACTGCCTTTCAGTTCACGATATCGAATACCGGCTTGTGCGCCGGATGCGGGTTTCCGGGCGATGGAATCGCCCTGGTGATTCAAGGGGACCCTGCCGGGACAGGTGCTCTGGGGTATAACGCCAATGGGCAAAACATGTCGTATGGCAACAATGACGTGTCCGCCGGGAGCGGCGCTGGCAACGCGATTCTGAATAGCTTGGCTGTGGAGCTCGACACCTACCAGAACACTGACTACCAGGATCCGGATGGCAACCATGTCGCAGTGCAGAGCTGCGCTTCTTCGCCTTCGGCTCCCGCCCCGAGTCCCAACAGCGCCGACCATGGTTACATTTGCGCCAATTCGAAGCCCGCGCTGCTTGCCTTGCAGAGCCTGCCTGCTGGCGTTTCCCTATCCGACGGTCAAACACATACCATTACGGTGAACTACCTGCCTCCGGGAAACTGTACGACCGCGTGCAACAACTTTTCCGTGTACCTGGATAGCGTTCTCGTCCTTCAGACTACGCTGGACCTCACGCAACAGTTGACGCTGGATCCGAATGGCGGGGCGTTCATAGGCTTTACTTCGGCCACGGGAGCCGCGGTTGAGAACAGTGACATTGTGAGCTGGTCTTACAGCCAATTGCCGCTCGCGCCGATCACCATTACCCAGCCGATCCAGACCTCGACCACCACGTTCAACTACACGCCTACTCTTAGCGCCATCGTTGACTATTCGCAGAGCGGACTGCCTGCCGGGACTTTTTCGGGTGTCTTCATGCAGGGTACGGTGCAATCCATTACGGATCTGCAGTTCGCCGATCTCGTGAACAACACGCCGTTCCAAGGCAGCACCTGCCTGCACCAGGACCTTGGCCAGGGCACTTATGCCTGCGTGACGACCACGGATCTTTGCACCACCTCCACGAACAGCACTCCGGCGGGATCCAATTGTCCGGGAACGCTTTCAGCCCTAATCGGAACCAGCAACATCTTCAACGCGGATCCGACCCAGAAGCCTATCGTAGCCCCTGGTTACATCATGGGAAAAGATACGGCGACCAGTTGCGGCGCGTCTGGCGACAATACCTGTAAGGGTCTGATTAACATCTTCACTGGCATCACGGGCGATCCCACGGTCACAGGGAAGACCAAGAACTTCAACTCGGTTCTGATTCCGGTACAGGGAGTGGTGCAGCCTTCCACGCTGGTAACACCGGCGCCGATGCTGAACAATTTGTGGGTGAATCAGCCGGTTGTGCTGACTCTGGCGGGGACGGAAGTTGTTCCGGTCACGAACTTGCACCCACCCGTTCCGTTGCCGGCCGTGACCAGCATCAACTACAGCGTAACGGGAGCCAACGTGCCGAGCCCGGCATCGGGCGTCATTACAGGGCCGACCGGCGCATTGACCATACCTGCTATCTCCGAGGGAACGACTGTCGTGACTTTCTTCGCGACGGATACGTCTGGAACGTCCGAGGCGGTCGTTACCAACTCGGCCGGGCAGGTTTCTACGGCGCTGCCCACCTTTACGATAAAGACGGACAAGACTGCTCCCATTCTGAACTGTGTGGCGCCCGCAGCGGTTTGGCGCGCGGTTGATGTGAGTGTTCCGTGCTCGGCGAGCGACGCAGGATCCGGACTGGCCAATCCAACGCAGGCGAGTTTCAGCGTGGCAACCGCTGTACCTGCCGGTACGGAGACGAATAGTGCGGCAATTCCGACTGTCACGGTGTACGATGTGGCGGGGAATTCTGCGAGCCAGGGGCCGTTCGGACCCTTCCTCGTAGATAAGAAAGCGCCGGCGATCAGCGGGCTCACGATTTCTCCCGCTGCGCCTGTGTTCGGTCAGGCCGTGACTGCCGCATACAGTTGTGCTGATGGCGGTTCTGGCGTGGTGCTGTGCGGGTCGTCGTCTTTCGTGGCCATCGCGAACACAGGTACGCTGACAAGTGCTGTTGACGGGTCTGTCGGCACGCATACTTTCACGGTAAACGCCACCGATCTTGTGGGCAACACGACAGCGAGTTCGGTGACATATACGGTGAGCGCGGCACCGCAATTGAGCATCAGCCCGACCAACATCGCCTTCGGTAACGTCAAGAAGTTCAGCGTCAACGTTAAGGTGATTACAGTCAAAAACACGAGCGCTCTGCCGGTTACCTTCAGCTCCATCAAGTTAACGCAGACGGAGAGCGACGGGGGACCGGGGCGGGAGTTTGTGATGCTGAACGGCTGCGGCTCAAAACTGGCGGCGCAAAAGAGCTGCGCAATTCTGATCGGATTCCTGGCCGATGAGATTGTGTCGGCAGCCGGGACGGTGACGTTCGTAGACAACGCCTCAGGCAGCCCGCAACAGGTGCAGATCAGCGGCAACGTGGTGAAGAGGTAACGGAGGCTTTCTCGAGTAGGGAGGAGGCGCAGGGTGTCTGCGCTTTCTTAACTTTGCGTCAGGGAATTTGTATCAGGAAGACTTCGACCAGCGCGCGGCTTCCTCAAAGACAGGTTTCAGGTCGACGCGGTCGACGATATGTTCTGCTCCCGGTTCTTTCTGGATGTCGCGCAGCAGATTCAACGCCGCTTTATACTGCGTGGAGCTTTCCGCGCTGCTGCCTGATAGCCGCATGGCGGCTCCGAGCAGGTAGTGAATCTTAGCACTTTGCAGGCGTAGCCCTAGCTTTTCGCTTCGCGGCAAAATGCGTTCCAGCTCCTTGCGAGCGCCGCGGTAGTCTTTGTTCTTCAGCATCGCCTCCGCCATCCAAGCCGAAGCCTGCACGGCTAGCGATTTGCGACCCATCATGTCGGCATGTTGCGTCAAACTGCGCAGTTCGCCAATTGCGCCGAGGGCATGGCCTTCTTCAACTGCGACGCGAGCGAGATTGAGTTTCGTATTGAGTTGCGAATCGGCGTCGGATGTGCGAGAGAGCTGCTTTTGGGCCTGTTGATAGGCCGTGCGTGCTGCTGGAAGGTCGCCGCGATAAAACTTCACATCCCCATCTGTATTGAGCAGCGCGTTATTGAGGGGATCGCTCTTCAGTCCACGCGCAATGGTTTGCGCTTCCTCGAGAAGGTTGGAGCTTTCCGCGCCGCGCCCGGCGCGCGCGAATGCCCCGGCAAGGTCGTTCTCCGCCTGGGCCAGCGGTTGTCCGCGGTCGCCCGCGTCACGCAGTCCTTTTACCGCGTCCTGGAGCGAGCTGATGGCCGGCCCGATCCGTCCCTGGGTTTGGAACATCATTCCCAAACTTTGCGATTGTAAGGCAGCGCCACGATTGTCGCCACTCTTGCGAAATAGATCGAGCGCGCGCATATAGGCATCCGTGGCCTGGTCGTACTGCCCGAGGTTGACGTTGGTCACGCCGAGATTCCCGAGGGTGTCGGCGATATCGCCGGGAACACTGAGTTTTTCGCGCAATTGCAGGGCCTGCTGAAAGTAAGTGAGCGCGTCTTCGCTCTCGCCGCGGGCCAGGTAGACGTTGCCAATGGCGTTCAGACACAGCGCTTGATAGGTCTCGTCGCCGGCGTCGCGTTGAATTTGCAATGACTCTTTGAACATCGACAGTGCGAGGCCGAACTGTCCGCGGTCCAGGTTCAAACCGCCGATATCGATGAGCGAGTCCCCGACTTCTTTTTTGGCGCCGATCTCCCGGCGCAATTGCAGCGCTTGATTGTAGGACCGGAGAGCGTCATCGGATTTGCCGAGTGATGTCTGCACTTGAGCGATCTGCACCAAACTCGCCGCCACTCCGCGCTTCTTCCCTAGGCGCTGGTTAATGTCCATCGAATCCTGGAAGTTGCGGAGGGCCTCCTGCGGCTTGTTCATGTCCTGGTAGGCAATGCCCGTGGCGAGGAGGATGAGGGCCTGCTGCTCGTCGTTATTGAGATCGATGGCCAAGTTACGGGCTTTGGAGAGAGGATCAAGCGCGGCTTGGGGATTGCCTGCCTTGTCTTCTACGCGGCCTGCGGCGAGCAGCGCGTCCAGATTTTTCGGATCGATTTTCAGGACGTTGCTGAAGCGCGTTCGAGCCTCGTCCAGTTTGCCGGAGTCTTCATATAAGCTCCCTAGCGCGAACTGGACATCGAGATCGTCAGGGAAACTCTTTTCGAGGTTCTGGTAGGCAGCGATCGCTTTGGCGCTGTCCTTAGCAATGCGCGCATGGCTTGCTTGGATCAGATATTGCGCAGAAAGCGGCAAATCCTGGCTGGCGTCGAGTGCGCGTTGCGAAGCCTGTTCCGCATCCGATTCATAGCCGAGAGCCGAGTCGATCTCCGCGAGCCGCGAGAAAGCCAGGGCAAACTGCGGGTCCGCTGTAGTGGAGGTCTGGAAGCGCTTCAGAGCTTCCAGGTTGTTGCCCGCCCGCTGTAACTGGACGCCTTCGTTATAGGCGCGTAGAGCCTCCACCGAATTCGAGGTGGGCTTGAACGACTGCGCTCGCAACTCTTTCACCAGATCGGAAGAGAGAGAAAGGTTCTGCCGGATGGAATCGGACAAGCGATCGACAGCTGCGGAAATGTCCTGCTGGTTCTGCGCTTCCGTTTTCAAGGGTGCGGCGCGGCCGCGTTTCAAATCCTGCAAGACTGCGTCGATGCGAATCTGGTCGCCCAGGCGCACGAACTGCCCGGAAACGACGATGTCCGCGTTCGCGAACTCGGCGATTCTCCGCAGCGTAGTCGGGTCAATCGCGGTGCCGGGTTCAATCCGTAAATCGTGCAGAATCTGCTGTAGATGATCTGGGGAAACCGTGCGGAGGTGTGCCGATTGGCCTACGTCCGTGCTTAGCATGTCTCCCAAGCTGGGTCCCAGCCAGCTCAATGTATCGTCGCCCGATGCGTTTTGGAAAGGCAAAATGGCCAGCGAGGTCACGGGTCCGCGAACCGCCTGTGTGCTACTCGTGGCGTCTGTCGAATTTCGCGTTCCCACCCATACTCCGCCGCCGATTAAAACCAGCGCCGTCAAACCCGCCGTCACCCATTTCCACGGAAACGCGGGCTTTGGCAGCAGGCGGTCCATGACCAGCGACGCAGCCACCGTGCGATTTCCACGCCAGGCACGGATATCGAGAAGCATGTCCTCTGCGTTCTGATATCGCAACGCAGGGTCGCGTTCCAGGCAGCGGCTGACGATGTCGCTGACGACCTTGGGAATCGATGGCTCCAACTCGACTACGGGAATCGCTCGCTCTTGCGTGCGCTTAAGCAGGCTAGCGATGGCGCTGTCCGCGCGGTAGGGCATTTTACCCGTGAGCAGCTCATACCAGATCAGGCCGACCGTGAACACATCCGAGCGCGCGTCGAGATCGCGCGCCTGCGCTTGCTCCGGAGACATGTATTCCATGGTTCCGACCATGAGACCGCTGCGTGTCATGCCGTCGCCGCCCATGGAGCGGGCAAGGCCGAAGTCCATCACCACTACTCGCCCATCGGCCTCGAGCATGATGTTGCCGGGTTTCAGATCGCGGTGGATGATCCCCTGTTGGTGCGCTACGCTCAGTCCGCTGAGCGTCTGTTCGATAATGGCGCCGCTCTCCTCCACGGAGAGCTTCTCATGCTGGTAGAGCAGCGAGCGTAGATCCTCGCCCTCTAGAAACTCCATGGTAATGAACTTGATGCCATCCGCATCGCCGAGGTCGTAAATGCGAATCACGTTGCGGTGCGTGACCTTGCTGGCTAGCAGAATCTCTTGTTTGAAGCGCTGCAGAATGTCAGGGTTCCCGGCGAGTTCCGGACGAATGACCTTGATCGCAACCAGACGATCCAGCTCCAGGTCTTTGGCTTTGTAAACCGCACCCATGCCACCTTCGCCAAGAGGCGTTTCAATTTCATAGCGCCCACCCAGCATGGTGCCATTAGGCAAAGTCGGGATCGAGAAACTGGGGGACGCGACTCTGGGGCGAACCGGGGGCGTCGAAATGAAGGGTCGCCTGTTGGGAGGTGGAGAGCCTGAGGAAGGGAGTGCCGGGGCGTCGAAAGTTGTGTCCGCGTCTGCCTCTGATATGGGGATCGCATTCAACATCGTCGCCGCGTCGGAGTCTGAGGGCAGGTGTAAGAGCGAGGAGTCTACGCCGGAGGGCGGAGTCTGCAGAGCATTGCCGACGTCTTTCGTTTCCCCGAACCCCGGCCTTTCAGGGATTCCGGACGCATGCGGGCGAGACTCGGGAGAGAGTTTGGGATTCTTCGTGTCGCGCGACGGATCTCTTAGATTATCCAATCGTCACCTGTACATCGGCCCTGCACGGCAACGGAAAATGATGCAACAAGGTCACACGCCAAAATGGCATTGCTGCCGGGTATGCAGGGAGCAGGGAACGTGCCGGCCCGGGAGCCGGGGGGTTTCTCGAGTATATACGCGGTAAGAAGGAGTTTCTAGACAAGTTGCCCAGAAAATCAACTGGCTTGGTAAAACGGCTTCCGTGCCTAGCCCAGGGTCGCAAGCCGCGCCTGGTTTACAATTTGGCCGTACGTCGAAGGGACTTTCGAGCGCTCTGTTGGCAGCGGCCTGGGGTGTTCGACAGAGTAGCCGCCGAGCTTTCGATGAACGAACCCGAGAGGGAATTTGCAGGCAGGAGTCTTCGTAATGACGCAGCGAATCGCGATTGCAGTATTTTGTCTGGTGGTCTTGGTTTTCGGGGTGAGACCGTTGTTGGTGCATGCGGCTACATTGCCGGCGGTGGGCAGCATCGCGCCGGAATTCACGCTTCCTTCCCAGGAGGGGACGCCCGTTAGCCTCAAGGACTACCGCGGGAAGTGGGTGGTTCTGTACTTTTATCCGAAAGACTTTACTGGCGGCTGCACCATTGAGGCGCACAACTTTCAGCGCGACCAAGCGCAGTACGTTCAAAAGGGCGTTGTAGTCCTGGGTGTGAGCGTTGACGACGCGGATTCGCACAAGAAGTTCTGCACCAAGGAAGGCTTGACCTTCAAGCTTCTCGCGGACACGGATAAGAAGGTCACGGAGGCGTACGGTTCTTTAACGAACATGGCGCTGGTAAAATTTGCGGCGCGACACACCTTCATCATCAATCCGGAAGGCAAGATCGCCAAGGTCTACGAGGATGTAAACCCGAACAAGCACAGTGAAGAAGTGCTGGCGGCTTTGGCGGATTTGCAGAAGTAAGTTTAGAGCTAGTGATGTTGCGCTGCCGAGGTTGATAGCGATGGCCTCGGCAGTTCGTTGTGCGGAGGCCAGCGCGCCATTGATGGAAACCAGATGCACCGTTTGTCGCGGGGAACGTCGAGTCGTCTCGGCGAAGAGAGACACGGCCGGTGCGCAGGGTTGCTCAGGTAGGCGCCGACTCTGACCCGGTATCAATCCTTATAGATAGTCCCTCTAACCAGGTAGATAGCTCGACTTTCCCTAAACGCTCGTGTAGACGGATTCAGCCCGTTTTTCCGTGATTCCAGGACAGTTACTTTGGCAGGAAAACTGCGAGATAGGTATAGTATCTGGGCTGGCGGAGAGCCGCTTTGGTCAGCCCCGAATCTGACGCCGAAATCGGGAGACTAGGCCGTGATCGCATCCGAGGCAAAACTTCCAGGGCCGGTGGTGTCTGTGGGTGCTGAACCTTCCAATGGCGTGACCCAACTGCTCGCCCTCTGGGGCCGCGGCGACGCGGTGGCCCGGGATGCGCTTATCCCTTTGGTTTACGACGAGTTGCACCGGCTGGCGAAACACTTTCTGGCCCGGCAGCGGCCAGGACATACGCTGCAAAGCACCGCGCTCGTGCATGAGGCTTATCTGCGGTTGGTTGGTCCGTCGCCCGTGCACTTTGCCGATCGTGCGCATTTTTTTGCAGTTGCGGCGCGGGTGATGCGGCACATCCTCGTGGATCATGCCCGGGCGCGAGGGGCGGAACGGCGGGGCGGCAACAATCTGACCTTGGTGCTGGACGAGGCCGTGGCAGCTCCCGCGGAACGCGAGGTGAACGTGGTCGCATTGGACGATGCCCTGAACCGCCTGGCAGCCCTGGACTCGCGGCAAGCCACGATTGTCGAGATGCGATTTTTTGGCGGTCTTTCCATTGAGGAAACTGCGGCGGCCCTGGAGTTATCGCCTTCGACCGTCAAGAGAGACTGGATTGTGGCGAAGACGTGGATCCGGCAGTGTCTCGAAGTCTAGTAGTCCGCGAAAATCAATACTGAAATCGGTAGAGTTCCGACACGGAGCATCCATGGACCCGGAGGTATGGCGCAGAGTCTCCGACTTGTTTTCGGAGTGCCTCACCTTGACCGAGCCCGATCGGACGACGTTTCTCGCCAAAATCGAAACGAGCGATTCGGCCATTGCTTCGGAAATCCGGAAGTTGTTGGACACGTATGGGCAGGACGAAGGGTTTCTGGAAAAACCGGCAGTTTGCGACGATGCCGAGTTCCTGGGCCCGAACGGAACCTCGCCGACAGAGCAATTCGCTCCTGAACTGCGGGTGCCGCGGTCGCGCGGATATCGCAGGAAAAGCCCCGTGTTCTGGCTGCTGCTTGCGGGGAACATTGTCGTACTGTGCTGTTTTATCTTCGCTGCTTCAACTCTTAATCGCCATCGTGGATCTGTCGCGCACACGGGCTGGTGGGCCGATCCAACAGCCCACGGATTTCTGGTCGAGGACGTATACGACTTGGGGCCGGCGGCGGGCATCGTGCAAGTGGGCGATGACGTACAGGCCATCAATGGGAAAGCGATTTGGCTGGCGGAAATTCAGACGGTTCCTCCTGGCGCCAGTTACTCGATGCACGTGCAGCGTCACGGGCAGCCTCTAGATCTGGTTCTGTCCAAGGCCATCATCCCCAACCCCCGATGGCCGGGGCATACGCTGGCCTACCTGGTGGTCAGCCTTACGTTCTTTCTCACGGCTGTTGTGGTGTCCGTGGTGCGTCCGGGGCCGAGAATTATCACACTGGCTTGGGCGGCGCTGGCTGGGGAAGCGGTGACTCTGCTCTGCATGTTGCTGCGCTGGTATGGGGACTTTTTTGTAGGCGGCGCTTACACCTTCTTTTTATGGATGCAGGTCGTCGACGGCCCGCACTTTGCCTTCTCGTTTCATTTCTACACGCGGGTTTTTCGGGGCGAGCGGAGCGGGAAAGTCGCATCCACCTTGGTGTGGGTGTTCTATATCTGGGCGATCGCGGCCGCCGTTTACAATATGCTGGTCTTCCCAAGGCGGTCTGCTTCGTTCCTACTCTCGTTCTTGTGGTCTCACATGGGCTTGTGGAGCCGGATCGTGGGATTGGAATCAGCCTTCTACCTGGTGGCTCCCCTGAGCATATGTTTCGCGGTGGCATACAGCTATTTGCGAGCGCAAGGCGTGGAGGAGAAGCGTCGCGCCCGCTGGATTGCGGTTGGCTCGCTGGCGGGCATCATGCCCTATCTGGTGTTGCGGTTCGCCCAGACTCTGGGCATACCTGCGCCGGATTTTTCGGGTCCTCTTGGAATCGTCCCTGCCGCCCTGATTCCGGTTGCGACCGGCTACGCGATTCTCAAGCACCGACTCTTCGACATTCACGTCGTCCTGCGCAGAGGATTGCAGTATCTCGTAGCGCGGAATGTTCTGCGATTTGTTCTTACCCTTCCGGCGCTGGCCCTTCTTTACTCGCTCGTGACTAATGCGAACCGCACGATCGGCGAGGTGATGCTGCACAACTACGGATTTGTCGTGCTGGTCGTGCTTATTGCCGTTGTGCTGCGATATCAGCGGCGGCTGGCAGGCTGGCTGGACCGAAGGTTTTTCCGCGAGGGCTACCAGCAGGAACGCATCTTGCTGGCGCTGATCGATGATCTGCGAACTCTCGATTCAATTCCGGAAATGGGCGTGCGGGTGGGCACTGAGCTGGTGGCCGCCCTGCATCCGGAGAGCGTCTACTTCTTCTACAGCTCGCCCAAGGATCGCGCCTACATCCAAGGGTTTGGCACCGATCAGCGCGCGCAGGGACTCCAAATACCAGAGGGATCAGCATTGCCGGCGCTCTTGGCCAACAACGACCAAGCTCTGAGTGTGGAGTCCTTGCCCACTAATGGCGCGCCCCTAATGTCGTGGAGTTGGTTGTACGCATTGCGTTTGGACTTGGTCGTCCCTATGAACCGTGCTGACGGCTCGCCGGTAGGCTTTCTGCTGTTAGGACGGAAGAAGTCGGAGGAGCCATACTCTCCAGCCGACCGCGGCCTATTACGCGGGCTGGCGCACCAGATGGCGGTGAGCTGCGAGAACCTGTTGCTGCAGGAGCGCGTCCTGAGACAACAGAAAACGAACGAGCAGATGCGCACTCGGGTGGAAGGCTTAGGTACGGCTTGGTTGCAGGAATGTCCACATTGCGGGAAGTGCTTCGATAGTTCCATTCGCGCTTGTCCCGAGGATGGGACGGAACTCCTCCTTTCCAGTCCTGTGCATCGATTGCTGGACGGCCGCTACCGGCTCGACCGCGTGATTGGCCGGGGTGGGATGGGCACGGTGTTCGAGGCGTTGGACTTGAGGCTGCATCGACAGGTCGCGGTGAAATTGGTGCAGGCCGGCAGAACGGCAAATCCCGCATGGCTGCGGCGATTTGGTAGAGAGGCCCGGGCACTGGCGCGGCTCAACCACGAAAACATTGTCCTTACTTACGACTTCGGCGTTGTGGACGACGAGGTTGCGTATTTGGTTATGGAGTTCGTGGATGGGACGACATTGCGCACCGAGATTGATCGTGGTCCGATCCCGCCTGCGACAGCGGCGTTGTGGTTCCGGGAATTGCTCGAAGGAGTGAAGGCCGCGCACGCCGCCGGGATCGTCCACCGCGACTTGAAGCCGGAGAACCTGCTCATCGCGCGTCCGCAGGACGGCCGCGAGCGAATCAAAATTGCGGATTTTGGGATTGCAAAATGGCAGATGCCGGATCAGGAATCGGCAAGCCTGACCCTTCCGGGAACCATTGTAGGGAGCCTCCGATATATGTCTCCCGAACAGATTGGGGGACTGATGGTCGACGCCCGAAGCGATCTGTTCTCGGTCGGCGTGATGGCTTTCGAGTCATTAACCGGAACGTTACCTTTCGGCGGGGGTACCCATGCCGAACGCATGGCCTCCATGCAGCAGGACTCTGAGGAGTTGGAGTCAGCAATGCGCGGCGCACCGGGCTTGCAGTCGGTGCTGCGGCGATGCCTGGCTCGGTCTCCCAATGACCGCTTCAACTCCGCTGCCGAACTGCAAGCCGAGCTCATCCCGCGGATGGAAGAATGGCGGGCTCCCTTGACTACACCGGAGCTTTCCAACAATTCTGCCGGACTGTGGAATAAAAACCCCGCCTGAGTAGTTTAACCTTGTGGGCATGTCAGGAGCGGCTCCGCCGTCACACTTCGAAGATCTGGCGATGCCGCTTTTCGATTCGCTCTACAACTTCGCCCATTGGCTTACCCAAAACCGCGAAGAAGCCGAAGATCTGGTGCAGGAGACGTACGCCAAGGCACTGAAAGGATTCGCGTCCTTCCGTCTGGGGACCAACTTCCGGGCCTGGATGTTTCGCATCCTGCGCAATACGTTCTTGACGTCCCGCACCGGATTAAAGGCAACCGCGACGGTGCCGCTTGAGCCCGAAGAGGGAGGACCCGAACTGGCGGTGGAGAGCACCACACCGGAGACGATTCTGATGGATCGGTTGAGTCAGGAGTCGGTGCGCGGTGCGCTGGATCAGTTGCCAGTGAATTTTCGGGAGATCCTTCTGCTTTGTGAGGTGGAGGAAATGTCGTATCAAGAAATTGCGGAGACGCTTTCCATTCCCATCGGAACAGTGATGTCCCGCCTATCGCGCGCGCGGAAGGCGTTGGGAGAGCAATTACGGCCGCAGGTGCAAGGGAGATAAACGATGGCTTGTGAGTCGTGGCAGGCGAAACTCGACACGTATCTGGATGGCGAAATGCCTTCCGAGCAGATGCGCGCCTACGACGCGCACGTGCGCAGCTGCTTGTCGTGTTCGTCAGCGGCCCTGGCGCTGGTTCAGAGGAAGCGCAGCGTCCACGATGCAGGGAAGAGATTTGCGCCTAGCGCGGAGTTCCGGCAGCGTATGCAGAGGAGCATAGCAGGGCGGCCGCGCAGGAGCCCCGGTTTCGCCTGGATGTTGGCCGCGGTTGCCGTCTTGGTTTTCGCAGTTGCAGGTTTGTCCGCAATCCGGTTGGGCCGGGAGCAAGCCCGCAGCGCGCAGGTCTATGGCGAAGTCGCGGATTTGCACGTGGCGACCCTGGCCAGTTCGTCGCCGGTCGACGTGGTCTCGACCGATCGGCACACGGTAAAGCCGTGGTTTCAGGGAAAGATACCGTTCGCCTTCGACCTGCCGGAACTGCAAAACTCCGAGTTTTCTCTCGTGGGCGGTCGCATGACGTATCTGGAACAAGCTCCAGGCGCTCATCTGATCTATCAAATCCGGAAACATGAGATTTCGGTGTTGATCTTTCAGGAAGCATCGTTGCACGGCGGGTTGGCCGAGGACGCTTCCGCGAGCCGGAAATCGTCATTCAGCGTCGAGACCTGGAGCCGGGGCGGCCTTCGTTATTTTGTGATTGGCGATGCCAGCATCAGCGATATCGAGGGCCTTGCCCGGCTATTCAAGGCCACTCAAGCTTAAAACTCGTTTTCCCTTGCCCCTGGTGTCTGCTCCGGTTGGCTAGCATAACTCGGTTTTCCGGCAGAAACTGAGATCCCGCACCCAACAATACATCCATTCCTTGCTCAATCGCCTCTTAGAATGAGTAAGATAGTCCGGATGGGGGAGAGGTGTGTCGTGCTCCTTCTGGTGGGCAAGCTTGTGAAGCCGTCGCGCTGTTTCGTAGTTCCTAGTAATCCTGATCCCTATGCGTTTCAGATGCTTACGGAGAATGAGCCCGGTTGCGGTGCTCGCGCTGGGGCTCATTGGAACAACCCTGGGTCAGGGTACGACGCACGTTGCGCTGGACGAAGCAATCAACTTGGCACTAGCGCACAATCACGCTCTTCTGGCTACTCGAACGATGGTTTTTCAGAACCAGGCACAAGAAGTTACTGCAAACCTGAGGCCCAATCCCACTCTTTCAGCCGATAGCCAGTTTCTCCCGTTTTTCAGTCCCCAAGACTTTACTGGCGACAATCTGAACGAAATCCAGCAATTTGACCTTGGCATTGGGTATCTCTTCGAGCGCGGTCACAAGCGGCAGCGGCGGTTGCAAGCGGCGCGAGATCAAACGGCGGTGACGAAGGCGCAGATCGCTGACGCCGAGCGAACTCTGGTGTTCAACGTGGGGCAGCAGTTTGTCGCTGTATTGCTCGCGGAATCGACGCTGGATTTCGCGGTTCAGAATCTCAAGGATTTTCAACAAACGGTCGATATCGGCGAGGCGCAGCTCAAGGCTGGGGCCATTGGAGAAGGGGACTACCTCAAGATCAAGCTGCAATTACTCCAGTTCCAGACGGATGTCTCCTCGGCACGGCTGGCGCGAGTGCAGGCGTTGGTCGCATTACGGCAGTCGCTTGGATATAACGCCGTTCCCGAAGACTATGACGTGGTAGGCGACTTGGCGTACGAGCCGCTCAAGTTGAAAATGGAAGACCTGCAAGCGAAGGCGCTCCACGAACGGCCGGATTTTCGGGCAGCGGATTTGGGGATTACGGCGGCTCAGAGCCAGATTCTGCTGGCGAAAGCGAACGCCAAAGTGGATGTGAACGGTGAGTACGCTTTCTCGCACGTAGCCGGGTCGAGCAGCGCGTCGTTATTCGCGAGCTTCGATCTTCCATTCTTTAACCGGAACCAGGGCGAGATTGCACGGACGGGTTACGCTCTGACGCAAGCGCAGGAACAGCAACGCGCAGCCAGCGACACGGTTCTGGGTGATGTGGCCAATGCGTATGAGGCGCTGCGGAGCAATGACGAAGTGGTACAGCTGTACACGTCGGGGTATTTGAAACAGGCACAGGATTCGCGCGACATCAGCGAGTACGCGTACAAGCGCGGGGCTGCGAGCTTGTTGGACTTTCTGGATTCCGAGCGCAGCTATCGGTTGGTACAGTTGGCCTACCGCCAGGCATTGGCTTCCTATATGACGTCGCTGGAACAATTGAAGGAAGCGGTGGGGACTAGGAGTTTGCCATGACTTTGCGACGGGATGTCTGGAAATGGGTGGGTCCCTCAGTAATCGGCTGGGCAATGTTGCTTGTCATGGCCGGCTGCGGCGGAGCGGATTCGAACGCCACCACCAACTCTCCATCGAAGAATCCCAACGCGGCGGAGCTATTCACGATTCCGCAGGACCAAATGGCGCACGTGCAGGTCATCACGGTCCAGCCAACGACGTTGACGCGTACGCTGCGGCTAACAGGGGCTGTGGCCTATAACAGCTTTCGAACGACACCGGTTATCACGCCTGTCAGCGGGCCGGTCAGCCGGATTGCCGTGGTTCCGGGGCAAAAAGTGGCGAAGGGGACTCCGATGTTGTACGTCGCCAGTCCGGACTTCTCACAGTTGCGTACCAACTACATCAAAGCCAAAGACGCCTACGCGTTTGCGCAGAAAGCTAATGCGCGGGCGCAGGACCTCTATCAGCATCACGCGATTGCCGAGCAAAACCTGGAACAAACCCAGTCCGCGGAAGTGCAAGCGGGCGGTGATCTGGCTTCGGCGCAAGCTGCTTTGAAGGTGATGGGGATTACCGACCTCGACGCGCTCGTCAACGGTCCGCCTTCGTTCGAGGTTCCAGTGCGCGCGCCGATTGGCGGCGAAGTGGTGGAGCAGGACGTTTCGGCAGGTCAGCTAGTGCAGCCGGGCGCAACCCAGTGCTTCATGATTTCCGACACAAGCAGCGTCTGGGTTCTCGTGAATGTGTATCAGAAAGACTTGCCTTTCGTGCGAGTGGGCGACGCCGTAGAGATTCAGACGGATGCGTATCCGCAAATTTTTCACGGGAAGATTTCGTATATTGCCGCCTCGTTGGATCCGAGTACCCGCACGTTACAAGCGCGCATCGAGACGGCAAATCCGGGCGAGAAACTCAAGAAAGACATGTACGTAACAGCGGACGTCAACGCAGGCAGGATTTCGAAAGCCATCGCGCTGCCCGACGCCGCAGTCCTGCGCGACACCGAAAATCAGCCATTCGTGTATGCCGCCACGTCGGCTAACCAGTTTGGACGGAGGACCGTCACGTTGGGAGACAGCGCCGATGGAAAAACGCAGATCACTGGCGGATTGAGTGCTGGCGACCGGGTAATCGGCAACGGTAGTGTATTCCTGCAGTTTGCGAATTCGCTTCAGCGCTGACGGAGTTCCGCACTTTGAGAGAACGTGAGCGAATTGAACGAGGGTAGTGTCCGCCAATCCGGAATGATTCACCACATAGTCCAAGCCGCGCTCCGTCAACGCTTCCTGGTTCTGATGCTGACCGCCTTTATTACGGTCGGAGGAATCCTGTCGTTCCAGCGCATGCCGGTCGATGCCTATCCGGATCTGGCGCCGCCGCAAGTGGAAATCACGACGCAGTGGCCTGGCCACGCAGCCGAGGAGGTGGAGCGCCTGGTTTCCTTGCCTCTCGAGCTTGCCATGAACGGAGTCCCCCACTTAGTCGTCATGCGATCCATTTCGCTTTACGGTCTCTCCGACATCAAACTCACGTTCGCCGACAATACCGACAGCTACTTTGCCCGGCAAATGGTGTTTGAGCGTCTGGCCGATGCCACGCTCCCATCCGGTGTTGCGCCGGGCGTTGCGCCGCTCTTCAGCCCTAGCGGCTTGGTGTATCGCTATGTCCTGGAAAGCCCCGACCGCAGTCCACAAGAATTGAAGACGATTGAGGATTGGGTGGTCGCACGCGCTTATCGGTCCGTCCCGGGCGTGGCGGACGACTCTGGCTTGGGCGGAACGGCGATGCAGTACCAAGTGCTGCTCGATCCGGCGAAAATCTACGGCTACCATCTGACGGTTGCACAAGTAAACGCCGCCTTGGCGGCGAACAACTCCAACGCTGGCGGAGGTTTCTATTCGCAAGGCGGCCAGTTTTACTACGTTCGCGGAATCGGACTGGTCCGGAATACAGAAGACATTGGCAACATCGTCGTCGGTGCCAATAAAGGAGTCCCCATCCGTGTTCGTGATGTTGCGGAGGTGACCATAGGTCACGCCCCGCGCCTCGGTCAGTTTGGTTTCCAGAAGAACGACGATGCTGTGGAAGGCGTCATTCTCATGCTGCGCGGCGAACAAACGCAGAATGTTCTCAAGGCGGTTGAGGCCAAGACCGCGGAACTCAATCGGCAAGTCCTTCCGCCCGACGTTAAGATTCGTCCCTTTTATGACCGCAGCACCCTCGTAGATCTCACCACGGAGACGGTGGAAGCGAACCTGCTGCGCGGAATGGTACTGGTTCTGGTTGTGTTGATTTTTTTCTTGGTTAGCTTCCGTGCCGCCATCATCGTTGCGATTACGATTCCGCTCTCACTACTGTTCGCATTCATCGTTCTCCATGCGCACGATGTCGCTGCCAATCTTCTTTCCATCGGCGCCATCGATTTCGGCATCGTGATCGATGGCACGGTCGTGATGATGGAGAACATCTACCGCGAACTGGCCCTGCGCGAGGGGCAAAGCTATAAATTGACCGATGTAATCCTGACCGCAGCGAAAGATGTGGATCGGCCTATTTTCTATTCGGTCGCCGTCATTATTGCCGGGTATCTTCCGATTTACGCTTTGACAGGGCCAGCTGGGGACTTGTTCCATCCTATGGCCGAGACCATGTCGTTCGCCCTGATCGGTGCGCTGATCCTAACCCTGACGCTGGTTCCTGTGCTGGCGTCCTATTGGTTCAAAAAGGGAGTTCGGGAAAAGCCGAATCGCGCCGTCGAATGGATGAAACAGAAATATGCCAAGCAACTCGATTGGGCCTTGGATCGGCCCAAGATGACTATGGTGATCGCGTCCCTGATTTTTGGCGCGGCCCTGTTGCTGATACCTTTCATTGGCGGCGAATTCATGCCGCACCTGGATGAGGGTGCTCTTTGGATTCGCGCGACCATGCCGTACACCATTTCTTTTGAAGAATCGAGCAAGATTTCCCCGCAGATTCGCGACATTCTGATGTCATATCCCCAGGTGACTCTAGTGGGCTCTGAGCACGGACGGCCCGATGACGGGACAGATCCCACAGGATTTTTCAATTGTGAGTTCTACGTGGGACTGAAGTCGTACAAAGACAAAGCTTGGGACGGCGAAATCCACAATAAGAAAGAGCTAATCGAATCGATCAACAAGAAGCTGACCGCTTTTCCCGGGATTATTTTCAACTACACTCAGCCGGCAGAAGACGCGGTGGATGAGGCACTAACGGGGTTGAAGAGTTCTCTGGCGGTGAAGGTGTACGGGGAAGACTTAAATGTCCTTCAAGACAAGGCAATCCAGATCAAGAACACGCTGACGCAAGTTCCGGGCTTCGGCGAACTTACCGTCGTGCGCGAGCTAGGGCAGCCGAGCCTCCTGGTGGATGTAGACCGAGACAAGATCGCGCGCTACGGTATCAATGTTTCCGATGTAGAGGCTGTGATTGAAGCGGCCGTCGGCGGGGAGGCGGTGACGCAGGTCGTTCAAGGGGAGAAACTCTTCGATCTTGTGGTTCGCATGCAGCCGCAATTTCGCAGCAGCGCCCAGGAGATTGGCAACTTGCTCGTCGGAACTCCGGATGGACAGCAGATCCCCCTCACCCAACTTGCCAAGATCAGCCAGGGGAATGGCGCATCGTTTATCTATCGAGAAAATAATTCTCGCTACATCGGCGTGCAGTACAGCATTGAGGGACGCGATTTGCAACGAGCCGTGCAAGATGGACAGGCTGCAGTTACGAAGGCTGTCGCGCTGCCGCAGGGATATCGATTGGAATGGGGCGGCGAGTACAGTCAGTTTCTGGAAGCCAAAGAGCAAATGTACGTGATTGGCCCTCTGGCGCTGGGGCTGATTTTTATGATTTTGTTCGCGCTCTACGGCAACTTTAAGTTTCCGGTCACCATTGCTTTGGGGGTGATCATGACGGAACCGGTAGGCGCGCTGGCGGCGCTCAAACTTACCCACACGCCGTTCAGCGTGTCTTCAGTATTGGGGCTGCTCGCACTGCTCGGTGTTTCCGTAGAGACCGCGGTCATCTTGGTTTCCTACATCAACAAGCTGCGTCAAGAGGGAATGGACATTCGCACGGCAACGCGCGAAGCATCGCTGTTGCGGCTCCGGCCCATCATGATGACGGCATTGGTGGCGTGCCTTGGTTTGCTGCCAGCGGCATTGTCGACAGGGATTGGGTCCGATACGCAAAGACCATTCGCTATTGTGATTGTGGCCGGATTGATCTCAAGGCTGTTCATCGGATTTTTCGTCAACCCCGTGCTGTATGAGATGGTTGCCCGCGAGGGCGATGTTCTGCAGGTCTAGCCTTTCGGGCAACTCCTCTCCGCCTTGCTATCCCATGTCTGCACGAACAATTTGCTTGCAGCGTCTCCTCCCCAGTAGTAAAACGTTTCAATACTCAATTTGCGTATGTCTTGTGGGACAGTGCAGAGTGCCGCAAGAACTTTCCGGAGGTTCACTGTCGTGGAGCGTGGTCAAAGAAGAATCGTAAGCCCAGTTTTTTTCCTTGTCGTGTTGCTCATGTCGCGCATCTCGTCGGCTCAGTCGCCTTCCGTGCAATGGGAGGAGCTGACTTCGGCGGACTTTGTGAAGGCCATTCGTCAATCCCAAGACACATGCCTTCTGCCAATAGGGATTCTGGAGAAACACGGATTGCATTTGCCCTTGGGCAACGACCTGCTGAACGTTCGGTATGCTGCGCTGCATGCGGCCCAGCAGGAATTCGCCGTCGTCTTTCCTGAGTACTTCGCATCGCAGATCTTTGAGGCTCGGCACCAGCCTGGAACCGTCGCTTACAGCTTGCATCTGCAACTTGAACTCCTGCAAGAAACCACGGACGAGATGGCCCGCAACGGGTGCAAGAAAATCATCATCGTCAACGGTCATGGCGGGAACGTGAATCTACTGCCGCTGTTTGCCCAGGCGCAACTGGCCTCGCCCCATGATTACGTGGTGTACGTGTTCATGGCTCCCGGTCATGAAAATGAGCCGGGCAGACCGCCCCTGAAGTCAGGGAAGAACGTGGTCGACTTCCACGCCGGGGAGAAGGAAACCTCGCGCAGCCTGGTGGCGCGTCCAGATCTTGTGCATTTGGATCGTGCCAAAGAGGAGTCCGGAGCCGACCAGGCGCGACAAAAGCTGCCGGAGAGCTTGTACACGGGGATTTGGTGGTACGCTCGTTTCCCCAACCACTACGCCGGTGACGGCTCCGTCGCTAGCAAAGAACTTGGCGAATTCGATACCAAGCTGCTCATCTCTGACTTGGTCACGGCCATCCGCGCGGTGAAAGCGGACAATGAAGGCCTCAAGCTGCAGAAGCAGTTCTACGAAGAAGCGACGCATCCTGTAGACACCAAGCCATAGATGAGATCAAGAATCGCAGGAACATTTTCTTCTTGGAGGATTCATGCGTCACGATGCAAACATTTTCCGGTTCCGCGGATGGAGCACAGTTGGGGTTTTGCTTTGCGTACTTGTTCCCTTGGGCTTTTCGCAGACGATCCGGGTCGACATTACACCCAGCCACGTCGCGAAGTCGTTTGTTCCAAACGTAGCGCTCGGAGCTGGAGTGGATCGCATCAGTTCCGCATCCACCGATAAGGTTTTCACCGAAGCCATCATGAAGCAGGTGTTGTCGGCGGGTTGGCAACCCGTCACCTATCGCCAGAATACCGAACTGCACGTGGAGGCGTGGCACTGGAATCCGCAGGGCAAGTGGAGCGAGGCTGGCGGAAAAGGATACTTTGTCGGCGACGCCAAACCCAGCGACTTCATTCGTCATTCGTTCGGTTATGCGCTGCCGCATCGGGGCTTCACGCGCAATGAAGGAACCGATGCGAATGGTTTCTCGGTGCTCACCGATGGCGATGAGAACACTTACTGGAAGAGCAATCCGTACCTGACGAAGCCCTTTACGGGCGAAAATGACGCGAATTATCCACAGTGGATCGTGATCGATCTAGCCCACAACCATCCGCTCAACTCGATGCGCATTTCGTGGGCCGAGCCCTCTGCGCGCCGCTATCTCGTTCAGTACTGGACGGGCAATGAGAGTCCGATCAAGCAACCGACCAAGGGCGCCTGGGTCACATTTCGCGGTGGCGCAGTCAGCGACGGAGCTGGAGGGAAAGCTCTGCTGAATCTCGAGTCGGATCCAATTTCGGTGCGCTATCTGCGGATTTGGATGTCCGAGTCCTCGAACACCTGCGACACACATGATCGGGCGGACCGTCGCAATTGTGTGGGCTATGCAATTCGCGAAATCTACATAGGAACAGCGACGGCGAATGGAGAGTTTCACGATCTCGTACGGCATACCGCTGATCCCGATCAGACAATAACCTATTGCTCTTCCGTCGATCCATGGCATGAGCCCGGCGGGATTCAAGACAAGGGCGACCAGGTAGGAATGGATCTCTTCTATACAAGTGGCTACACTCGCGGCCTTCCCGCGATGATCCCAATTTCTTTAATTTATGGAAATCCGGAAGACTCCGTGAACCAGATCGCGTATTTGGAGGCGCGAGGATATCCCATCTCCTACGTCGAGATGGGAGAGGAACCAGATGGGCAGTTCATGCTGCCGGAGGACTACGGAGCGCTCTATCTGCAATGGGCTGCCGCCTTGCACAAGCTGGATCCAAAATTGAAGCTGGGCGGACCTGTTTTCGAAGGCGTCAACGAAGACATCCTGGTCTGGCCCGACGCGCAAGGGCGCACTTCCTGGATGGGTCGGTTCCTGGCATTTCTAAAAGCTCACAACCGTCTACAAGATCTGTCCTTCATGTCGTTCGAGCATTATCCTTACGATCCGTGCACGATTCAGTGGTCCGACTTGTACGATGAGCCCGGTCTGATCAGTCATATTCTCCAAGTGTGGCGGGACGATGGTTTGCCGCCGAACGTTCCCATGATCATTTCGGAACTGAACATGTCTTCGTCCAGCGGAGAATCTTTTGTCGACAACTTCGGATCGCTCTGGCTGGCCGACTTTGTTGGGTCATTCCTAACGTCGGGCGGAGACGCGCTTTACTTCTTCCACTACATTCCGGAGCCGCTCGATCACGGTTGCGGTGGTTCCATGTCCACGTTTGGGATGTTTTCCATGAGCAAGGACTACCAGATTCAGCAGCCGACCTCGCAGTATTTCGCCAGCCAGTTAATCAACCTGGAATGGGTGCAGCCAGGGAGCGGCGCGCACCAGGTATTTCCGGCCAGCAGCGACGTTGTGGACTCGTCGGGGCATGCGCTGGTAACCGCATATACCGTCCGGCGGCCCGATGGTCAGTGGGCTTTGATGGTAGTCAATAAGGATCAGGAAAATTCACACGCAGTTCGCCTGACATTTCACGATTCGGCTGCGAATCGAGAGAGCACCTTCGCTGGCGCAGTCGATAGGATCACGTTTGGCAGCGAGCAGTACGTTTGGCATGCCGAGGGGACAAACAGTCATCCCGATCCGAATGTTCCGCCAGTTACGACAACTGCGTTGGGCAGACCAGATGCTTCTTTCACTTTGCCTAAGTCTTCGTTGACTGTATTGAGAGGAACGATCGAAGGAAGACTCGCTAAGCGTTGACCGCTTGAAGTCCCAATGGTTTTTTTAAGGAGTAACTTAATGGCCAGTAGTAACCGAGCGAAATCGCACCGGGCGGCGCCAAGTAAAATGTTTTTTGCGACCATCATTTTTCTTGCCGCGCCAGCAATCTTCGCTCAGGTGCTTTCTAAGTCTTCGCCGTCAATCCAAGTTGACATCACCCCCAGCCACATGGCGAAGACGCTTGTTCCCACGGAAGCGCTGGGGGCCGGCGTGGACCGGATCAGCACTGCGTCCACGGACAAGGTGTTTATCGAGCCCGTGATCAAGCAGGTGCTGTCCGCCGGCTGGCAGACCGTCACTTACCGGCAGAATACAGAGCTTCATGTCGAGGCGTGGCATTGGAACCCACAAGGGACCTGGAGCGACCCTGCTGGGAAAGGATATTTCACGGGCGATCCGAAACCCGGTGAGTTCCTCCGTCATTCCTTTGGCTATTCTCTCCCGCATCGCGGATTTACACGCAACGAGGGTACCGACGCGAACGGCTTTGGCCGTATGACGGATGGAGACGAAAACACGTATTGGAAGAGCAATCCCTATCTAACGAAGGCTTTCACCGGCGAGGAAGATTCGAACTACCCGCAGTGGGTGGTGATCGACCTAGCGCATAGTCATCTCGTTAACGCTATCCGAATTTCCTGGGCTGAACCTTACGCGCGACGCTATGAGGTGCAGTACTGGACTGGGGAGAATAACCCCATTAAGCAGCCGACGAAAGGAGCCTGGATTACTTTTCGCGGCGGTTTCACAACGAATGGATCAGGCGGTAAAGCGCAGCTTCAGCTCAACTCGGATCCTGTCTCCGTGCGCTATCTGCGCATCCTGATGTCAGAGTCATCGAATACCTGCGATACCCATGGTTCAACGGATCGCCGCAACTGCGCAGGATATGCGATTCGTGAAATATATCTTGGTACCGCATCGGCGGATGGCCAATTCTACGATCTCATTCGCCACACTGCAGACCCCGACCAAACCACTACCTATTGCTCGTCGGTTGACCCCTGGCACGAACCTACCGGTATCCAGAACAAGGGGGATCAAGTCGGCTTCGACCTCTTTTATACTAGTGGCTACACGCGCGGCCTGCCTGCAATGATTCCCATTTCTATGCTCTATGGCACTCCCGAAGATTCAGCGAACCAGATTGCCTATTTAAAGGCGCGTGGATATCCCATTTCTTACATCGAAATGGGGGAGGAACCGGATGGCCAATTTATGCTTCCGGAAGACTACGGAGCGTTGTATTTGCAATGGGCCGCGGCGCTGCACAAAGTGGATCCGAATTTGAAGCTGGGTGGACCGGTTTTTGAGGGAGTGAACGAAGATATTCTGGTTTGGCCTGACGCACAGGGACGCACTTCCTGGCTGGGGCGGTTTGTTTCCTACTTACAAGCCCACAATCGATTAGCGGATCTTTCCTTCATGTCATTCGAGCACTATCCTTATGACCCTTGCACCATCCAGTGGAGTGACTTATATGACGAGGCGCACCTCACGAGTCATATCCTTCAGGTGTGGAGAGACGACGGGTTGCCGCCGAATGTGCCCATGTTTATCTCTGAACTGAATATGTCTTCATCGAGTGGCGAATCTTTTGTGGACAATTTCGGATCTCTCTGGCTGGCAGACTTTGTGGGCTCGTTTTTTACTGCGGGCGGCGATGGTCTCTATTTTTTCCACTATATTCCGGAAACACTGGATCATGGGTGCGGAAGTTCCATGGCAACATTTGGAATGTTTGTGGTCGATAAGAATTACCAGATCAAGCAACCGACGTCACAGTATTTTGCCAGTCAGTTGATTAACCTGGAGTGGGTCCAGCCTGGAAATGGTGTGCATCAAGTGTTTCCGGCGACTAGCGATATTTCAGACCCCGCTGGGCATAGTCTGGTCACGGCGTATGTGGTGCGAAGGCCGGACGGCCAATGGGCGCTCATGGTTGTTAATAAAGATCAAGAAAACCCCCATTCCGTTCGGATTGCCTTCCACGACGCGAGCGCGAAAACGGACAGCGCTTTTACCGGCCCGGTTGACATGATCACTTTTGGAAGCGAGCAATACCAATGGATCGCGGAACCGAACGCTGGCTCAGCGAATCCCGATGGCCCGCCCGCTAAGTCACAAATTACTGCGACTCCAGCGACAACCTTCAATCTGCCAAAAGCGTCGGTGACGGTCCTGCGCGGACACATTACCAACAGCAAGGTACCCCACTCATGAAGCGCCTATTTGCTGCCTTGTTCCTACTGACCTGTTCTGCATTCGGACAAGCACATTATGATCTGTTGCTCCAAGGTGGTCATGTCATCGATGCCAATAGCAAACTGGATGGTGTGCGTGATGTCGCCATCCAAGATGGCAAAATTGCCGCTATTGCCGCCCATATCCCGAGTTCAGAGGCACATAAGACGATCGATGTTCGTGGTCTTTATGTAACACCAGGATTAGTGGACATCCATGTGCACGTCTATGCTGGCACCGGAATGCGCGACGCCTACTCCGGTGACCACAGCGTCTACCCCGACGGTTTTACCTTTCGCTCGGGTGTTACAACGGTCGTCGATGCTGGGAGTTCGGGCTGGCGCAACTTCCCAGACTTCAAAGAAAAAATCATTGATCGAGCGAAAACCCGCGTTCTGGCGTTGCTGAACATTGTCGGCCATGGAATGGGCGGTGGCAGCATCGAGCAGAATCTCGATGACATGGACGCGAAAGCTACCGCGGAAGTAGCGGGAAAGTATAAAGACACAGTTGTCGGCATCAAGACGGCGCACTATGACGGTCCGGAGTGGACACCGGTCGAAAGAGCTGTAGAAGCGGGCACCCTGGCGAATATTCCCGTGATGGTCGACTTTGGGACATTCCGCCCCGAGCGTCCGTTCCAGGATCTGGTTCTAAAAAAGTTACGGCCTGGCGATATCTACACTCATACTTATCTCGATGCGGTGCCCATGCTAGACGTAAATGGGCACGTGCTGCCCTATTTATTCGAAGCGAGAAAGCGCGGGATTATCTTTGACGTAGGGCACGGTGGGGGCAGCTTCTTATTCCGGCAGGCAGTCCCGGCGGTCCGCCAGGGTTTTGTGCCGGATTCCATATCGACGGACCTCCACATCGACAGTATGAATTCCGGCATGAAGAACATGCTCAACGTGATGTCAAAGGTCTTGAATATGGGCTTGACTCTACAAGACGTGATTGCGCGATCAACGTTGAATCCAGCGCGAGAAATCAAACGTGAAGATCTAGGCCGTCTCTCCGTAGGCGCACCGGCGGATGTGGCGGTATTGCGGTTAGAGAAAGGTGATTTCGGTTTTGTGGATGTGTTTGGCGCCCGCCTTCGTGGGAACCAGCGGCTGGCTTGCGAGCTCACATTGCGGAACGGCCTGGTAGTTTTCGATCTCAACGGCATCTCACGGACAGATTGGGAAAAATTAGGGCTGTATAAAGTGCAAGGAGAAGCAACCTGGGATGGCACGATCTCCAGGGGTTTGCCGACCGAAAAAAAATAACGCACACTGGCCATCCGTTAATGCGCGAAGCGGACGCTCGGGCCCAGAACGGCGACGAATGCAACCGCAATGGCACAAGATGCCGCAATTAACGGCCAGCTCCTTTGAATCGGCATCGGTTCTGCGGGTGGTCCGTAAGGAATCAGCGTTCCGCGGTTGAGTAAGTTGGTGCTCCATAACAGTCCTGATGAGCCGCCGAAGGTCGATGCTGCGGCGGACATCAGAATCAGGATCCTGCCCACGGGATTCAGCGCCCCCGCTATGCACATCAAAATTCCTCCGGCAAAATAGGGAATCGCTGAGAGGCGCAGCGCGCGCCGATAGCGTTGCTCTTTGTTGCTTCCGATCAGCGGACGCAATTCCAGCAGACTGATGCGCGCGGCGAGCAGATATGTGGCAGCGCCGAAGACGGTTAAGCCGATTCGCCAGAGCCACTGAGGGCCGAGTCCCTGAATGAATTCGCCCCAATCACCAACGCCGCCAATCCCAGAGAATAGAAAATATCCGGTGGCGCTGAAAAGATTGACTGTCATGGCGATCCAGAAGAAATATTTCAATCGCGGATGGCGGCGGCCGGTGAGGCGTCCGAGGGCAAAAAACGATGCTCCCGCGAGTAAGTTCACCAATGTGCCGCCAGCCATCACAAGACGGTTATCCAGGCTGCATTCGAAGTGAACCGACGAAAGCACGAGAGCCTTCGCCCCGACCAGAAGACAAGCGCCGCCATGGCCGATGGCTTCATGCAACACGTTCCCGAGCATGTAGGCGAGGACCCCAATTGAGCCTACGGTGAGCGCGTCGGGCGACGCAACCTTGTCCATGATGGCACCTTGCTTCGTGGCGGTCTTTGCACTTGCGCTATAAAGTAGCACAAGGGCGGAGAGAATCGAGATGTCAGAATCAGCAGACCATCTGGGGTTTGGCCCGCGCCCATGGCTTTCGCAGAGTCGCCATGG
>Ga0137403_10001552_pt1 | contig 28849 bp, 25 predicted proteins | sample CZOMad2_1_16fung_FD_122057 | JGI IMG/M metagenome (GOLD analysis project Ga0137403, IMG submission 122057) | Vadose zone soil fungal communities from Angelo Coast Range Reserve, California, USA - CZOMad2_1_16fungal (Hybrid Assembly) | ecosystem: Environmental > Terrestrial > Soil > Vadose zone... | reverse complement strand
GCGTGGAGGAATAGCCGCATCCAAATTTACGGCTGGGAAGATTTTTCCTGGAAAGTGAGCACATCGACGAACACTTCACGCGGACCGAACGCGAACTTTCCGCTGATCTACGACCTGCGGCCAAATCGGTTCGAGCAAAACCAGTTCGTTCTCTATATCGAGCGCGTGCCGGACGAGTTCCAGACCGATCACATCGACTGGGGATTCCGCGTTTCTGGCGTCTATGGACTCGACTATCGGTTCATGATTTCACGCGGTCTGTTCAGCGATCAACTGCTGAAACACAATCGCTACTACGGCTTCGATATGCCGATGGTGTACATCGATCTGTACATTCCACGGATTCTTCAAGGGATGAACGTGCGAATCGGTCGGATTATCTCCGAGCCCGACATCGAAGCGCAGCTCGCGCCTAACAATTTAATGGCCAGCCACTCGCTGGTCTATGGATTCGATAACTACACGCAGACCGGAATCTTCACGACGACGAAGATCAACAATGAATGGACGATTCAGATCGGGCTTTCCAACGGTACGGATGTCGCGCTCTGGCAAAAAGATCCCGGCAATCAGCCGACTGGCACTGTCATGGTTCAGTGGGTTGCGCCCAATCAGATGGATTCCATTTACGCCGGCGATAACGCCTTTAACAACGGCCAATTCGGCTACAACAATCTCCAGCAAATCGTCGGCACTTGGACGCACAAGTTCAATGATAAGATCTATACGGCGACAGAAGCGCTTTACATGTACATGTTCGATGCAAAAACGAATCCAACTACAGCGGTGCCGTTTCAGAGCGGCTCGTTTCCCGTGAAGCCCGGTTATGCGCCTGAATGGGGCATGCTCAATTACACAATGTTCCGAATCGCCCCGGCTACTTTTCTCACTTTGCGGAATGAGTTTTATGACGACATCGTTGGCAGCCGCACCGGTCACGCCACCAAATACTCAGAGCACGCGTTAGGCGTGACTTGGTGGCCGGACAAAATCATCACGTTGCGGCCCGAGCTTCGCTTCGACCATTCCTACGATACGGCGGCATTCGATAACGAAACTCATCGAAACCAATTCGTCGCTTCAATGGACTTCATCATTCATTACTAAGAAATGATCCCAACCGACGTTAAGCGTCCACGCAATGTGGATTGGAAGCGCGCGGCCGCCATTCTGTACGGGGATTGGGGAACGAGTAAGGCCTACGTCATTGGTCTGGCTTTTGCAGTCGCCGGCTATGCTTCGTTTTGGCTGATCGCGGCAATGTGTGTGCTGACCGCGCTGGTCGGGATCAACTACATGGTTATCTGCCGCCTTTATCCCGATGGCGGGGGCGTGTATGCGGCCGTGCGGCATCGATCCGAAGTGATTTCGATTGTCGGCGCGTTTCTGCTCATCGCTGATTATTTAGTGACGGCCGCTATCAGCGCACTCTCCGCCTTTCAGTATCTCGGCGTTCCGCATCCGGAGAAATTCGCAGCGCTATCGATCTTAGTCATTGGCTTGCTGAATTTGCTCGGGCCGAAACAAACCGGTGGTCTTGCGTTCTTGATTTCGGTCCCTACCGCGGTCGTCGTTGTTATTCTCGGGTTCTTTTGTCTGCCGCACCTAGGCTTAGCAATTACTCATTTGCAACCGTTGCACGGAACATTCGGCCACAACTGGGCCGCGTTCGTCGGAATCGTGCTGGCGCTTTCTGGTGTGGAGGCGATCGCAAATGCCACCGGCGTGATGAAGCTTGATCCGGGCAGCACCAATACGCACCCATCAGTCACCAAAACTTCCACGCCAGCGCTGCTGATCGTCATGATCGAGGTGTGCGTGTTTACGGCGCTGCTGGGCCTCGCCATGCATGCGCTCAGCGGATTGCAGATTGTCAACGGCGACGTCAACGCTCCCGGCGCCGAAGGCGTGCGCGATTACATGCTGCGTTATATGGGCCAAATGTTTGTTGGCGGTGCTTTGGGTCCAGCGCTTGGTCATGCATTTGGTTTCATCGTCAGTATTGTTTTCGGCCTGCTTCTGCTTTCTGCGGTCAATACCGCGATTGTCGATCTCATCGCGATCCAATTCCTTATGTCGCGCGATCGCGAGGTCCCGAAACTCTTTCAGCGCCTCAACAAATGGGGCGTCCCTAGCGCGGGCATGCTGCTCGCTACCTTCGTCCCGATGCTGCTTGTGATCATTGTGAAAGATATGTCCGGCCTGGCCGATCTTTACGCTGTCGGCGTAGTCGGGGCGATCGCAACGAACCTTGGCGCGACTTCGACTGACCGAAAACTTTCAATCAAAACCTCAGAGCGCGCCCTTATGTTCGGAACTTTTCTTGTCATGGCGGCGATCGAAATGTCGCTGCTGATCGACAAACCGAATGCGCGCTATTTTGCGGTCACTATTCTTGCCGTGGGTTTGATCTTGCGCGGACTTGTGCAGGAACGCCGAATGAAAAAAGAAGCCCGTAAACCATTACGGGCGGTGCCGGAACGGCTGCCCGTCGAGGTTACGGCGCCCAAGTCCGAAGCGCTGACTCCCTCCGGCGGCGAATCAATTCTGTGCGCGATTCGGAGCGCCGGTCGGACACTGGACTTTGCATTGCGCGAAGCGCGCAAAGCAGGCGCTCGACTTTATTTGCTCTTTGTCCGCGAACAACCATTCATGACTGAGCAGGATGTTCGCCGCAAATGGCAGGAAGACCCCGAGGCGAGTGCAATCTTTACTGAAGCCAAACAAAAAGCCGGCGACCAGCAACCGCTGTTCGCTTACGCTGTCAGTCCTTCCGCCGCAGAAACCATCGTGGACGTTGCCGCAACGCTTGGCGCGTCGCGCGTCATTCTCGGAGCGCCGCAACGCAGCGCGCTAATAAATCTGCTTCGCGGAAACGTGATTCGTGAAGTCTCGAACTCGCTGCCGGAAGAAATCGATCTGCTCGTTTACGCGTGACAAGCACTCGCAAGCGAAGTCTCGGAACAGTTTTGCTGGTGATTTTCTTCGCGGGCGGCGCTTCGATTTGTCTGCTTATCGTGCTGGCGCTGGCATTTCCCGGAGGTTCTCTGGATTCAATCTGGCGATTCAAACCGGAAGCGCCCGCTCAGTTTCAAGAGATCGGACGCGGTGTGTCCATCGTGTTGATGGCAACGGTCGGTGTCGCCTGCGGGCTAAGCGCGATTGGACTTGCCCGAAATGCGCAGTGGGGACGCAGGCTGGCGACAGCAGTTTTGGTAGTCAATCTCATTGGGGATTCGCTTAACGCGTTGCTCCGGCACGACCCGACAACCCTGATCGGCGTGCCGATCGGCGGATTGATGATCTGGTATCTGGTAACCGCCAGGCGTTAAGCGTCGAGCATTCGTGGAGAAGTGCTAATTAAGCTGCAACCGACAGACGTGAAAAAAACATTCATATCGTCCTGATTTCATATCGCTACCGGCGGAGCTTCGAAATTCTACAACGCCAAGTTCCGGTCTGGACGGGGGCGTCGGCTGCCAACCCCAAAATGCGAGCATGATGAAAAAGCTGATCGCATATGAGAGCGGAATCGCCCAGCCGTGCCGGATCCATTGCCCGACCGAGCGCGATTCAGGATACATGTTGCACAACGCCACGCCGGAGGAGGATCCGAACCACACCATCGAGCCTCCGAAACCCACGCTAAACGCGAGCACGCCCCAGTCGTAGCCACCCTGCTTCAGCGCGAGTGCAGTCAGCGGAATGTTGTCGAACACGGCGGACAAAAACCCGAGTCCGAATGCGGTTTGCCATGATGGACTCGGGAGGTGTTTCACCGGCATAAGTGCCGCCGCCATCACCAACGCAAGCAGAAATAGCGAGCCTCGAAACGCGCCCGGCAAAAGCTTCCAGTTCGGACGTCGCGCAAATGCGCAAACCGCAATCGCGATCCAAACCGCTGCGCCAATAAACGGGAAACGGCCGGCGCCCTCAGGAAACTTGGAGTTCACCAAAACATTCGTGGCGATGGCGAGCATCAGGATAAACCCGACAACGCCCACACGCGTCCAATCGACGCGATGAAGCGACTCGCTCCGCGCGATCAGCGGCGAAAATTTTTCCTGCGCAATCGCGGCCGGCACGCCGAAAATAAAAAGCGACACACTGGCTGCAATGATCGCATGGAAAACGTGCGACGGCGGAACGCCTGCGATCCACATCATTGTTGTGGTAGTGTCGCCCACCACGGTCCAGGCGCCGCCGGCGTTGGAGGCGGCCACGATCGCGACGATGAACGCGGCGTGCACTTTCGCCCGAAAAACCTGGTGCGCGATTGCGCCGCCGATCAATGCGCCAGCGATGTTGTCGAGGAAACTTGAGAGAACCCAAACCAACGCCAGCAACAAAAATCCGCCTTTCCAGTTGTGCGGCAAAAATCTTGGCAATACCGCGGGCAATTTGCTGGCCTCGAAGAAATCTGCCAGCAACGCGAAGCCCGTGAGTAAGGCGAGCAGATTCATCAGGATCACCCACTCGTGCACGAACGACGCAGCCAACCCACTGAAGCCCGGCCCGAATTCGAAACCGGTGAACAGAAGCTTGTAGAGAACGATCGCACCGAGACCGATCAGCGAGACGCGAAGTGTACGATGATGGAAAACCGCAACTCCGGCCAAAGTGAGCCCGAAAAGAACGAACTCGATCGGCACGCGAAGGTTGGCGACGTCTGACAGGATCGACATCATGCAGTCGCGTTAACGTCCGTTGTACTCGGTCACAACCGAAATCGGCTTGTCAGCGGCGGCGTGGAACTCGACAAAAAATCACGCAGCCAGCAGATGAACGGCAACCTCGATTTCGGCGGTTTGTGGGAACATGTCGAGTGGCGTGACCGACTCGATCGTGAAGTTTTCGCGCAATTCTTTTAAGTCGCGTGCCAGTGTCGCCGGGTTACAGGAAATATAAACGAGCGTCTGCGGCGGGAGCTCAGCTATTGCCTTTCGCACCTTTGCGCTCAGGCCGGTAGCGGGTGGATCGACAATGAGCGTCAGGGAACGGCTTCCCAGCCGTCGCGTCTTGCCCTGGACGGCTAAGAAGCCGTCGCTCGTTGATAGCTCTTCTTCGACATCACCGGCAATGTACGTCTCCTTGTCGGTCGCATTTTCTTTTGCAGCCGCGATTGCGAATTTGTCCCAATCAATCCCGATTACCCGCTCAAATTTGTCGCGCAACGCTTTTGAAAAGAATCCAGCGCCGCAATAAGCATCGATTAATAGTTCCTGATTCGGCGCGACGAGATCGACGATCAAGTTGCGCAAAGCATTTGCGACCGCATCGTTGGTTTGGGAAAAAATGCGGTCGCTGGCGGAAGCCCGTAACGTAAAATGACCATCGCGTATCTGTGTTTGTGCACGCAGGTCCGCGAGAGCGCGATTGACTTCATCACGCGAAATCGGGCAGCGCTCGATGTCGATCAAGCTATGCGAGTCGCGCCGAAAAAAACCGACCACGCCGTCCTGCGCATGCACAGTGATGCGATTGCGATATGCGTACTGGGCGGGCGAAGTGATAATCGGTCGCATGGGAAGGTCTTTGAGTTTGCCGATGCGCTGGAGAGCGTCACGAACCTGTCGCCACTTGATGGCAAGCTGGTGTTCATAGCTAACGTGCTGGTAAGCGCATCCGCCACAGCGGCCGAAATAGGGACACTGTGGTTCAACGCGATCCGGCGAGTTTTGCTTTACTTCGACGAGCTCCGCTTCGGCGAATTGTTTTTTCTCGTGCACGATTTCCGCAGAAACAATCTCGCCCTCGATGACGTAGGGCACGAAGATCGCCTTCCCCTGGTCGCGTCCGACACCTTTCCCGCCAAAAGCGATATCTTCAATTTTCAGATCGACAATGCGCATTTCATTAACACCCTGGTTTAGCTGGCTGTGAAACGCCAACTCAAGTCTAAGAAGGGTGCACTTATGGCACCGCGCTGAAGCGCGGTGTTAATAAGAAAAGAAGCACCCGGAGCGAAAATTCGGCATTCGGACCTACGTCTGACGGAACCGAGTGCTAATTGAAATCCTGGTGCGTATCGCGCACGTACGGATACTTCGATTCGTTACCAACCTCAGGCGGAAATTCCGGGTAGCCCGCATGAATGTAAGGAACATCAGGCGCCAACAGGGGGTAATAGCTTCCCCTCAATGGAAACGGAAAGGTCAAAACCTCGATTAGACCGGCAACGTGTCGTGCGGCGGAGCGGCCCAGCCCGCGCACAACGCCATAACCAGCCCCCGCAGAATTACCTTCCGTTTGGTTGACCTGATTAACCGTCACAAAAAAATCAGTGGGAGCGAAGACAAGATTCGAAAGTCCCCGACCGAGCTTTCGGGTTGGGCCGTAATCGTTCGAAGGGGGGTCTTGAATATCGGCGAAGGCTAAGCTGGCAAGACCAGCAATGGCTGCGAGGGGAAGGATCGTTTTCATAGGCACTTCAAGATAGTTAAGTGATTCGGAACGCCGAAAGCAATACTTTATTTTTGGTTCTCGGGTATCACGCGGGACTGTGTCTTCAACATGGAAAGCACGATCGTAACGCCAAGAATTAGGGCAATAATTCCCAGAGAGAGGACCCGTGGCAACGGCAAATAGTCCGCGATAATCATTTTGATTCCGACGAAGCCAAGCACCAGCGCGAGTCCTGTTCTCAGGTAAATGAAACGATCCATCAAGCCGGCCAGCAGGAAGTAGAGAGATCGCAAGCCAAGGATCGCGCAAATGTTGGAAGTATAGGCAATGAATGGGTCGCGCGTAATCGCCAATACCGCGGGGATCGAATCGACTGCAAAGATCAAATCTGTGACCTCGATCACGATCATGGTAAGAGCCAAGGGGGTCAGCATCCAGCGACCATCGACACGGACCTTAAAATGTTCTTCATGGAAGTCGCGAGTAATCGGAAGAACCCGGCGGCACATCTTCAACACCCAACCCTCTGTGAAATCGCGCGCTGGATGTTTCCTAAACAGCATGCGGGCCGCAGTGATGAGCAGGAAGAGACCGAAGAGATAAAGAACGAAATGAAAACGGTGCACCAGTGCGATACCGCACAAGATCATGGTGCCGCGCATGACGAGTGCCCCTATTATTCCCCAGACCAGGACGCGACGTTGCGCCAGCGGAGGAACGCGAAAATGCGCGAAAATCAGCACAAATACGAAAATGTTGTCCATGCTCAGCGAATACTCGATGAGATAGCCGGTGAGAAAATCGAGCGCGTGGTGAGGTCCTTTGATTCGCCAGACCAGGGCGTTAAAGGCAAGCGACACTAGCACCCAGATCACGGTCCGACGAAGCGCGGCACGAATGCTCAATTCGCGACCGCGCCGCTTGGAGCTGAAGAGGTCGATCCCTATTGCGACGAAGACGCCAATGTGAAAGGCGATCCAAAACCAGATACTCGTCTTCACCGCGGGGAGGTTTTCATGCCGCGAGCCGCGCGGCAATCGCAAATTACGTGTGTCTCGTTCGGGTTATGCCAGCTGTAGCGCATTCGCAACCAGGTGATATTGTCTGCCCTGCAGAAAATGGACGCTGAACTACAAAAGCTCGTCGAAGCGGGAAAGCTCACCTCCCAAGGCGCCGAGCAGCTGGAAAAATTAAAGCCGGGGACGTTTTGCTTGCACAAGAGCTGGGGATTCGGCCGCGTGAGCGAATGGAATCTGTTGCTGAACCAGATCGTAATCGATTTTGCCAGTAAGAAGTCGCATCCCATGCAGGTCCAGTACGCGGCGGACAATCTTACGCCTCTTGCACCGGAGCATTTTCTTACACGCAAGGCGACAGATCTCGCAGCGATCAAAAATTTGGCGAGGGAGAAACCTGCCGCGCTGGTGCGCAATATTCTGGAAAGTCTGGACGGCAAAGCCACGGCACAGGAGATCAGTGAATGGCTTGTCGGCGATGTTTTTACCGAGGCGGAATGGAAACGTTGGTGGGAATCAACCAAGAAGGCACTCAAGGTCAGCGGCGCCTTTTCAATCCCCGCAAAAAAGACTGAGCCAATCCAAATCCGCAGCGAAGGCGTGTCGCACGCTGATGAACTGATCGCCGCTTTCAACAAGGCGCGACAACCAAAGGAGCAAATCGCGGCACTCGAGCAGATCATAAAATTTCACCCGCAATTCAACGAGGCTCAAAAGCAGCTTCAGCCGATCGTCGTGGCGATCGAGAACGTGGCGGCGCGCAACCAGAAAATGCATCCCGCGCTGGCATTCGAGCTGATCATCGCGCGGGACGATTTGCTCGCGCGCGTCCCGTCACTGCACACAACCCACATAGGCCTGACTCTCTCCAACCTGATTGTTGAGGAGGAAAAACGTCTGGTATCCATCCTGCAGAAGTTATCGGCGGCAAAAGAGAAGAGAGTCTTGCAAGCGTTGCCATCGGCACTCGGTGAACGCTGGACAGAACGCGCTTTGCATCTAATGCAAGCGAGTCACGGGCGCATGGTCGCGCAGATCCCAGGGATACTCAGTGAAGGTGGACAGCATGCCGAGCTTCGAACAATGCTGGAACGGAGCATTCGCGAACATTCGGCAACAAGCGAGATGCTAATCTGGCTTTGCAATGAACGTGCACAATGGCATGAGTTGATTACGCCAGATTTGCTCGCGGCGATCCTCGCTGCGCTGGAACGAGAACAATCCCGCGGCGACGGGGCTCCTGGTCGCGCCAGTAAGTTGCACCGTGCTCTGGTTGAAGATCGCCCCTTGGTTGGCGCGATTTTCAAGGACGCAGACGTCGCCCTGGCACGTGATGCGATGCGGCGGCTTCAACTAAGTCCGCTTTTCGACGAGTTGACGAAACGTTCGCTCCTGGCGCGGATCGTTAAAGTCCATCCCGAACTCGAAACGATGATTGCAGGCACGCAATCGCAGGAAAAGGCTGCGCCACTCATCGTTTCCTGGAGCAGCCTGGAAAAACGCAAAACCGAATACGAAGAATTGGTAAAAGTAAAAATCCCCGAGAACACCAAGGAGATTGCACTCGCCAGGTCCTACGGCGATTTAAGCGAGAATTTTGAATTTAAGGCGGCCAAGCAAATGCAAAGCGTCCTGATGCGACGCAAGAGCGAGCTCGAACAGATGCTGCACAACGCTCGCGGCACTTCATTTGAAAATCCAGATACGTCTCGTGTTTCCATCGGCACAATCGTCACGTTGCGCGATGTGGACGCGAACACCGAAGAAACCTACACCATCCTGGGCGCGTGGGACGGCGATCCCGACCGGCACATCATTTCCTACCAGACTGCGATTGGACAAGCGCTGCTCGGTCATGAAATCGGCGAGACGCTCTCGCTGAAAACCGAGCATGGCGTCGCTCAATTCACAATCCTTTCAATCCACCCTGCCCCGCCGGACCAGACCGCGCCCCCGCCAACTCTCCCCACGCAAGCCGCCGTTGAAACAGCAATGGCCGAGTAGCCCCTTGGCCAGTCGAGAACGCGGGCCTACGCAGCTCGTTTCCGTGCGGTCGCGCCCAGGATGCGCTTGCGCAACCGAAGCGACTTTGGCGTCGCTTCCACGTACTCATCTATCTCGATGTATTCAATCGCGCGCTCCAGGGTGAATCGGAGTGGCGCTTCGAGTTGAATTCCTTTGCCTTCGCCCTGGCTGCGCATGTTGGTGAGGTGCTTTTCCTTGCATGGATTGACTGGCAAATCTTCCGGCCGCGCGTTTTCGCCCACGATCATCCCTTCGTAAATGTCCTCCTGTGGACCAATGAAAAGCCGGCCGCGCTCCTGAATATTGTTGAGTGCATAAGCAGTGCTGAGCCCGGATTCCATCGACACCATCACGCCCCGCCCGCGCCCGCCAATCTCGCCTTTGAACGGCGCATATTCGCGAAAGAGATGACTCATCAATCCCTCACCGCGAGTCAGGTTCACCAGGTCATTCTCGAATCCGATCAAGCCGCGTGTCGGGATGATCGCTTCGATTGATACACGCGAGGCGTGATGATCCATTCCGAGAATTTCTCCCTTGCGATTAGCGATGGATTGCAGGATCTGGCCGAGATTTTCGTTCGGTAGATCGACATACAGATTTTCAAGCGGCTCGAGCAGAGCGCCATCCGCTGCTCGGCCAAAAATCACTTCGGGGCGCGACACCATCAGCTCATACCCTTCGCGTCGCATCTGCTCCACCAGGATGGCAATTTGCATTTCGCCGCGCGCATTTATCTCAAATGCGCCTGCGGTTTCGGTGTCGTTAACTTGAATGGAAACGTTCCCGCGCGTTTCACGAACCAGTCGCTCGCGAAGATGCCGCGCAGTCACAAATTTTCCGTCGCGTCCTGCGAACGGCGAATCGTTGACCAGAATTTGCATGCGAATTGTTGGTGGATCGATATCGACGAACTGAAGCGCCGGGCGCTCCTCGCGATCCGTCAGCGTTTCGCCAATGTAAACGTCCTCGAAGCCAGTTAGCCCAACAATCTCGCCCGCGGTCGCGTGTTTGAGGTCGACTTGCTCCAGTCCCGCATAGGTGAAAAGGGCGGTCACAGTAGCTCGTTCGCGGCGGCCATCGCGGTGAATACAGACGATCGAATCGCCGACGGCAACCCGCCCGCTCACGATACGGCCGAGGGCGATCCGGCCAAGATAATCGCTATAATCCAGGTTCGACACGAGCATTTGAAAGAACGGCTCGCTTGAGATTTTTGGCGGCGGCACATGTTGCACGATCGCCTCAAAGAGGGGCGTCATGTCCGCGTTGTTTTCGTGCAGTTCGCGCATGGCAAAACCATTTTTCGCGCTGGCGTAAATAATCGGAAAATCGAGCTGCTCGTCTGTTGCCTTCAGCTCAACGAAAAGATCGAACACCATATCGAGTACTCGGTGAGGCCGCGCGTTTTCTCTGTCGATTTTGTTAATGATAACCACCGGCTTGAGTTTGTTTTCCAGTGCCTTCCGCAAGACAAAACGCGTTTGCGCCTGCGGTCCGTCGTGGGCGTCGACGACCAGCAGCACGCCGTCAACCATTTTCATGATCCGCTCCACTTCGCCGCCGAAATCGGCGTGGCCGGGTGTGTCCACGATGTTGATCCGATAGTCGTTCCACTGAAAAGCCGCATTCTTCGCGCGAATCGTGATTCCTTTTTCACGCTCCAGATCCATCGAATCCATTACGCGCTCCTGGATCTGTTGGTTGGAACGAAACGTCCCCGATTGGCGCAGCAATTGATCGACAAGCGTGGTCTTACCGTGATCGACATGCGCAATGATGGCAATATTACGAATCTTATTCATTGACGGGAGGCTTCCCTGAGCAGGGAAGCCGCGAACACTACGAGAAACAACAGCCCAGTCAAACGGCAGCGACGCGGGCACGAGGGCATAAACCGCACGCCCCCCATTCACAACTCGAACAGCCGCGTTGTACTGGCCCTGGCAGCTCTTACTGATCGTTAAGCACCGTTTTCGGCGCTGGCCTGTTCACTTCAACTTCTGCGCTCACTTTCTGAAGGCCGGCTGTTAAAGCTGCGATTTGGTTGTCCTGTTCGGTGAACTTCTTCTGCTGCTGCGCGACTGTTGATTTGAGCTCCGCGATCGTTGCCTGCTGTTCCTCCACCTTCCGGTGCTCTTTGAGAAATTCATTGAGCAGCATCGCGTTTACCATTTCATAATGGATGCTCTCCGGTTGCCCATCAGCATTTCGCGACACCAGGTCCCGATTTACCTCGGCTACTTCTTCAGCAATCAAGCCAAAGGCAAGCGACTGGGTTGAATCAATCTCCTTCTTGTAGCGGTAGGTGACGGGGTTGAGCCGGTATAGTGCTTCACTCGCTGTGTTCATCGGTTTGATCTGTTCTTTGTACCGTCGCGATGAGGTGAGGTGACCAAGTAAACCTGTGTTTAAATTCACTGTAACAGAGTCAGCATTAAGGCCACTCACATTGGTGTCTTTAATATTGCGAATGTAAGTATGATTAGCCTCTGCGGAAGTACCGTTCATCCCCGCGCCTATGTAGACATTGCCATCGCCCACTGTTAGATCAAATCCGGCGTCTTGGCCGATGGCGACATTAAAGCTGCCGTGCGCCATGTTATAGAGCGCGCTATCACCGATGGCTGTGTCACTGTTGCCATCGATGTTCGCAGCGAGCGCCGAAAAACCAGTGGCCGTATTGTCGTCCCCGGTGTCATTGTTATAGAGGGCGCTTAGTCCAGTAGCTGTGTTGAAGGCGCCGTTGCTGTTGATGTAAAGCGCATTCCCTCCGCTTGCTACGTTTCCTATACCATCAACATTGTGATAAAGCGCATTAAAGCCAATTCCTGTGTTACCGGAGCCGGTCGTATTGTCCAGAAGCGCATCGTGACCGATTGCAGTGTTACTGCTACCGGTCGTGTTGAAAACCAGGGCAAACGTTCCGTTGGCGGTGTTTTCATGGCCACCGGTGTTGCTCAAAAGCGCGCCGGCGCCAGTCGCCGTATTTTGGTCTCCTGTAGTGGCAAGGAGTGTTCCGGCACCGACCCCAGTGTTGAAACTGCCGATCGAGTCGCTTCTAAGCGATAGGAAGCCAACCGCGGTATTGAAACCGCCGGTCGTAAGACTTAGCAGGGCCGCTTGACCTTCAGCGGTGTTGCCGCCCGGATAGCCGCCGTCTGGCGGTGGAACGACTGCCCAGAGCGTTGATGAAACCGCGACGAATGCGAACGCGCATGTCGCGATTATCGGGTAAATAATGTTCTTTTTTGTTTTCATTGTGTTTGTTTCCTTTGATCGTTTCTTCTATTGGCGTCTGACGGACGCCCCACAAATCATCTCCTAATCGTTGACGGCTATCCGCGGCGCGGGCTTGTTGAGCTCAACGCAGGCGCTCACTTTCTCGATTTTCGTGGCCTGCTCTTTGAGCTGCTCTGTTAGAGCGGCAATGATCGCATCCTGTCGTGCTGCCCTGGTGTCGAGTTCGGTCATATGCGCCTGCTGTTCCTGTACCCTCCTGTGCTCCTTGAGAAACTCATTCAGCAACATCGCGTTCACCTGGTCGTATCGCACGCTGTAGGGCTTTCCCTCCTTGTCGCGCACTACCAGATCGGGATTCACTTTTTCCACTTCTTCGGCCACGAGGCCAAACTGGGATAGTCCTGCCGGATCAATTTCCTTTTTGTACCGGAATGTGACGGGTTTGAGCGCAAACAGTACTTCGCTCGTCGAATCCATTGGCGCGATCTGCTCTTTAAACCGCAAGGAAGATGTAGCAGTGCCAAGTTTGCCGTCTGCGTTAATGAACACACCTGTGCCTCCCGAAGAGGTTACACCAAATATTTGTCCAATGTAACAACTGTTAGCTACATTCTGACCTGCAGTGCCGATACAAATCACGTTATCGGCCGTGGTAACACCGGTGCCGGCGCTACTACCCAAGGCGATGTTGCTGGTGCCATTGATGTTGTTACCCAGCGCAAATTGACCGACGGCTGTGTTCTGGTTGCCCCCCGTCATTGCTCCCGAGTGCGTTAGTCCCCACCGCCGTGTTCACGGTTCCGGTAGTGTTACTAGAGAGCGCAATCAGTCCAACTGCTGTGTTGCCACCCCCCTCGGTGTTGTGAGTCAGTGCGCCAAGACCGACAGCAGTGTTTTGAGCACCGATTGTGTTGGCAAAGAGTGCGGTTAAACCATAGGCCGTGTTGGAATCGCCCTCGGTGTTGCTGAAGAGCGCCAACGTTCCATTGGCCGTGTTGTTAAAGCCGGTGGTGTTGCTCAAAAGCGCACCCGCGCCAGTGGCCGTATTGTTAGCTCCGGTGTTGGCAAGGAGGGTCCCAGCGCCAACGGCCGTATTGAAGCTGCCGGTGGTGTTACTCCTGAGCGAAAGAAAACCAAGTCCGGTATTGAAACCGCCCGTGGTAAGACTAAAAAGAGCGTTTTGCCCTTCGGCCGTGGTGCCGCCGGGATAGCCTCCGTCTGGAGGCGGAACAACCGCCTGAAGGTTTGGTCCGGCAGTGGCCGCACAGGCGAGCATTAGTACGATCAGAATTGAGGGTATTTTGATTTTCATAGGCGGAAGTTTCACAAAAGTTCGGCTATGTTGTCGAGCGCAAAAAAACCGACGATGACGGGGCGCCTCCGCATTTGTTCGGTGCGCCGGCTTGGACCAGTTGCACCGGCCAGCCGCCGTAACACGGAGTCCGTACCAAGCTAAATCAGCAATTCGTACGAAAGAACACTCAGGCAATAGATGGCTGCGGTTTCTACACGCAGGATGATTGGACCAAGCGTGATCGGTTGGCATCCATGACGACGCGCCAGCGCAAGTTCTGCAGGCGTAAAATCGCCTTCCGGCCCAACAAGCATCATGACGCTCCGAGGGCGATCTCCGTGATCGCTCGAGTAATTTGTTAGAATCTTCTTCAAATGCTGCGCATCAGGCTGGAGCGATCCTATCAGCCGAAGATCGAATGATACCTCCAGAGCGGAAAAGAATTCGCCAAGTTTTCTCGGCGTGTGCATACGTGGGAGCCAGTTCTGACCGCATTGCTTGGCCGCTTCAATCGCGATCTGCTGCCATTTCGTCTGTTTTTGGGCGGCGCTTTCGGAATCGACCTGCACAATGGTGCGGTCGGAAATGATTGGCGCGATTTCGGCTGCGCCGATCTCGACTGCCTTCTGCACGATTAAGTCCATGTTTTTCCCTTTTGGAATTGCCTGTCCCAAGACAATCCGACACTGCAGCGGCGGCGTTTCCGCTTCATGTAGCTTCCTCAGTGTGATCGCGTCGCTGCCGAGATTGATAATTTCGGCAGTGATTTCGCGGCCTTGTCCGTTAAACAGAACAAGCTTGTCCCCCTCTTTCATGCGCAGGACGTCGCGAGCGTGGTGCGACTCCGCTCCAGTCAACGCGAGCGCGCGAGGATTCCAATTCTGCGGCGAGATGTAGAAGCGGTGCATCGCCCGATAGGACTAACAAGACCTATGCGACAAGCAATTCGATTTCTTTATTGGTAGCTGGATGCAATGACCGAGTTCAGCGCCAATACGTTGGTCAAAGATTCGCTTATCGGGAGGTCAACACCGCGTTGCTGAAGCGCCGCTATGACGCTCTCTGTGGGAATGTTTCCGACTAGTGCGTCCTGCGCGAATGGGCACCCCCCCAGCCCGCCAATGGCTGAATCAAAACGGCGGCAACCCGCGTCGTACGCAGCGAGCACTTTAGCGACCGCTTCATGAGGCGCACTGTGAAGGTGCACGCCAATGTCATAGTCGGCGTATTGTTTTGTGACCGCCTCAACAATGCTGCGAATCAGAGCAGGGCCAGCAACTCCAACGGTGTCAGCGAGCGAGATCGATCGAATACCGGGGGCCGCCAGCTTCTTTATTGCCTTCCGCAGCTGGCTTTCATCCCACGGATCGCCATACGGATTTCCGAACGCCATTGAGATGTAAACAACGATGCGGAACCCCGTCTCGTCAGCCTTCGTTTTAATTGATTCCAAAACTTCATAGCACTGTTCGAGCGTCTGGTTTTGATTTTTGCGCAGAAACGTTTCAGAGACGGAACAAGGATAACCCAGGGTCGTAACTCCTTTGGTTGCAATAGCTCGCTCGGCGCCCTTTTCATTCACCACAATGCCGATGATTTCGACGTCGTCGGGCAAATCGATTTGCTCGAGCACCTTCTCGCTATCGGCCATCTGCGGAATGACTTTGGGAGAAACAAAACTCACGGCGTCGACGTGCTTAAAGCCCGCCGCGATCAGTGCGCGGACGTAACGCGCCTTAAGTTCAGTCGGGATTTGCCGCTTGAGACCCTGCCAGGCGTCTCGCGGGCATTCGATCAGTTTGACAGCATTCCGAACCACGGGAACGTGCGGCGCTTATTTGAAAAATTCCTTCGCGCGCTCGAAGAAACTCTTTCGCATTGGAGTATTTTCTTCGCCACAAAGCGCTGCGAATTCCTCGAGTTTGCGACGTTGTTCCGCATTTAACCGGGACGGTACTTCGACGATCAAACGCGCGAACAAGTCGCCGTGGCCGCGGCCGTTGACGTTCATTATTCCTTTGCCGCGAAGTTTGAATATTTGTCCGCTTTGTGTGCCGACCGGCACCTTGAGATGCGCTTTGCCTTCCAACGTAGGCACGTCAATCTCGCCGCCCAACGTCGCAACGGAAAATGGGATGGGCACTTCGCAATACAAGTCGTCGCCTTCACGTTGAAAGATTTTGTGTTCTTTGATGTGAATGACCACGTAAAGGTCGCCTGGCGAACCTCCATCAACGCCTGCTTCGCCGTTGGCTAACGAACGCAATCGAGTGCCTTCCCGGATTCCGGCGGGAATCTTCAGGTTAACACGACTCAGTTTTTCGACGCGGCCTTCGCCACGGCACTTCTGGCACGGTTTTTCAATAATCTCGCCGGCACCGTGGCAGCGGGGACACGTCTGCGAAATGTGAAAAAATCCACGTGAACTGACAACCTGCCCACGGCCAGCGCAAGTGGGACACCGAGTCCTGCGCGAACCGGGTTCCGCGCCGCTGCCCCCGCATTTATCGCATGCATCGAGTTTCTCGATTTCAATCTGTTTCTCCGCTCCAAAAGCCGCTTCTTCCAGCTTGATTTCCATGTCGTAGCGCAAATCCGATCCGCGTCGCCGATCCTCGGACCGCGCGCCGCCGCCGCCGAAAAATGTCTCAAAAATTCCGCCGCCAAAGCCGCCTCCGCCGAAAACCTCCCGGAAAATCTCGAATGGATCATGGAACGCACCGCGGCCAAAACCTGCGCCGCCGGAAGCAAATGCGGCGTGACCGAAGCGATCGTATGCCGCGCGTTTCTCCGGGTCCATGAGCACATCGTACGCCTCACCCAATTCCTTGAACTTTTCTTCGGCGTTCGGGTCGTCCGGATTTTTGTCCGGATGAAATTTGACCGCGAGTTTGCGATAGGCGCGTTTTACTTCCTCTGCGGTGGCGCTTCGTCCAACGCCCAACACCTCGTAGTAATCGCGTTTCTGAGTTTCCATTTGGGGCAGATACGTCGTACGTGATCTATGCGATCCAGCGGTGGAGCAAGCAAGTAGCCTTACTTGTTTGCCGCGCCGCTGGAAACAACCACTTTGGCAGGCCGCAGCAATCGGTCTTTGAATCGATAACCACGACGAGTCTGTCGCAGCACAATCTCTTCAGGCACTTGATCGCTCGGCTCATGCGCAATTGCTTCGTGCAGGTTCGGATCGAACATTTTCCCTTCGGCCTCGATTGGTTGCAGCCCATTTTCCGCGAGCAGATCGTTCAGTTGTTTCTGGACGAGAACCATTCCGGAATAAATCGGCGATTGCTTGCCCTGTTCTTTTGCAGCTGCGAGGCCAAGCTCGAAGTTGTCGATAATTGCTACCAGGCGCTCAAGTAACGATCTGTTGGCATATTGGGTCGCCTCTTCCTTTTCGCGCGCGGAGCGCTTTTTGTAATTCTCGAAGTCAGCCTGGCTGCGCAACGCGAGATCGCGAAACCGATCGAGATCGGCTTGCAAGCCAGACATGGCATCGTCCGTATCGATTTGGTCGGTGTCTGTCGGCGCAGACGAAGCCGATGGCTTCATTCGTTCGTTTTGTTCGGAAACTGGGATTTTTTTCATGTTTTGCGGATAGCAATCAACGTTATGTCGTCATTTTGAGGTGCCGAGCCGGTAAAGTCGCGCACGTCTCCGATGATTTTCTTCACAATCGCCGGTGCGCTGTCGTTTGCGCTGGCGCGCATGGATTGCATCATACGATCGAGCCCGAACTCGTCGCCCTCAGCATTTAACGTTTCGGTCACACCGTCGGTGTAGAGGACGAGGCAATCATCGCGCTCGAGCGAGATGGTGAAATCAACTGTAAGCCTATCAAACACGCTTCCGCTGTCAATTCCCACGACCATTCCCGGCGATTTTATCGGTGTGACAGTTTGCGACTTCCGTCGGTAGAGTAACGGCGCGTCGTGCCCGGCGCGCGCGAGGGTAATGCCATTGCGCTGATGGTCCAGAATGAGATAGGCCATGCTGATGAACATGTCTTCCTTAATGTCAGGATAAAGCTGGCGATTCACCTTTCGTAAGACATCTGCCGGAGACGGGTTCCGGGCCGCTTCAGCCCGCAAAACGCTGCGGCAAATCGCCATGATGAGCGATGCTGGGACGCCCTTGCCCGAAACGTCTGCAATTGCCACGCCTAGCCGCTCCTCATCTACCTGGATGTAATCGAAATAGTCGCCGCTTACCTGACGGGCCGGCGCGTTGATGCCGTTGATCTGAAATCCATCAATGGCCGGCGCCTCCGAGGGTAGCAAAATGCGCTGAATATCCCGCGCAATTTCGAGATCGTGATCGAGCCGCTTTTTTTCATTGGCCATGGAATAAATAATCGCGTTGTAAAGCGCAAAGGCAGATTGCTCGGCGATCGATTTAAAAACGACGAAATCGGCCTGCGAAAACGGCCCACCCAACGGGCCATTCGCGAGCACCAGGACACCCAGATCCTGAGCTCCATACCGGAGCGCCGCCGCCATTATGGACCTGCTGCCAAATGCGCTGTCGCGCAATTTCGCCAACTCCGGCGCATCGGAGAGTTCGTTCAAGCAAACAGCCTGTCCTGTTTGCCAGACGCGCCCAATCAATCCTTCACTCGGGCCGACTGTGTGCAGTCGGAGAAATTTTTCCAGAGCGACGGGAGAGGCGGCCGCTTGTTGCAAAATATTCGACGGAATATCGACTAATGGCGGACAGCCTCTGGAGATGAAAGCCGGCGTGAGTTTCCCGCCCGTGCGATCTGTCACATAAAGCGCGCCGCCGTGCGCGTCGAGAATGCGAGTAGCGCCTTCGACGATGAGCCGATGAAGTTCCTGAGGTCGAATCGTCTCTCGGAAGGCTTCGCCAAGGCCGTGCAGGAAATCAAAAACGAGCGTCTCCTCCACCTGGATCTCTTCATGAGACCTCTCTAACCTGCGAATCCGCCGCGTCTGGAGGTAGCCGGTCACAATCCACCCGGCAACAGACGCTACGAGCAGTCCGAGGAGAAAAGTCGGCCACATCGTGGAGGGGCCAGCTTACTTCAATGGCGTCTCGCGATGAAGGTCTTGTCTTAAGAAATCGAGAACGTCCTTAAATCGAAAGATATTTTCCGGCGCCGCTTCGCAAAGTGCCTCGTGCGCTTCCAGCATTGTTTCCGCCTGTTCCTGTTTTCGGGCATCTGGCGAGTTGCCTGCGGGAGCTGGCTCGAACGCTCCGCATTCAGGCGCTCGCGCGCCGTTGGCATGAATATCAAATATCTGATCGAGGCCGAGCCCCGAGAGAAGCTCCTGGCTCCGATTCCCGCAATGAACAATGTGAAGATGGCCGCGACCAAGTTCCTTTAAGCGCAATGCCACACTGGCCATTGTTCCCATGAACGTGGAATCCATCATCGCGCAATCTGCTAAATCCACCACAAACTCGCGATACCCACGGTCCAGCATCTCGCGCGCAAACTCCTTCAGGTTGCCGCTATTGAGAAAACTACCTCTCCCCTCGACTTTCACCCATATGGTTGGGCCTCTTACCCCTACTTGAATAGATGAATCCACAATTAGCTCATTAAAGGATACCAGCCCTAAAGGCATGCTGTCAAACCTCACAGAACTCCAGAAGTTCCAGAATTAATTCGAAACACAGGCCACCAAAAGCCGCATTAATGAAAGCATCGCCGTGAGACGCCCGAGCACGATCAAAGAAAGCTGTCGCCAGCCGCCAATATCAGTCCCACATAAAGGAGCGATTTTCCGCAACGATCCGGCCGTCTGAAATCAACAGGCAGCGCCAGGCAATAACCTGGCCGTCGTCCAAGTAATCGTCTCCAATAACCTTAAATTCGGTCTTATGAGTGCCGCGCACGTTTCGGTATGTAATCTCCTGTGCCTGGACGTGCTCGTGCAATTTTTCCTGACGATACTCCAAACGCACGGTGACATCGGAGGGCCGCTTGGCTCGCCAAAAAAAATCGAAGTAATTCCCGAACCGCTGACGTTGATCGAGGCCAGTGACCGCGCCGAACATCCGGTATTGGCGTTCAAAGGTGATCGGCGCGTCCTGAAGCGTCGCAGTCTTTTGATTAGGGGAATTGCTAGACGACTTCTTGTTTAGACTGCTCGAAGTCTTCTGAGTACCCTGGGCCTTTGTTTTCTCGTTGAGGAGCACAAGCTTCGTTTTTCGAAACTCGAAATCTTTGTCGAGCGCCACCGGCAGCGGCGTCACTTTTTCAAGAACTTTTGGTTCTTCTCGAGGTGGCCTGCTCCAAGCAGTTACGGCGAGGGAAAGCAAGGCCAGAGCAGCGACGGCAGACCTCATTTGATTAATAAAGGCCGGTTTCGAATTAGCTGTCAACGCACAAAGCATGAGTCCAGCAATCCTGCATGCCCGCGGAACCAGTGGTTTTGCTCATGCGAATCCGAAAGTAAATTTCTTCTGAATGATTGAAATCCATTACCAACGCGGGATTTATCTGCCGCAACCAGATTTGTGGCTGGATCCCTGGGAGGCAAAACGCTTGGCTTTCGTTTCGCACGCGCACAGCGACCACATAGCGCCGCACGAGGAGATCATTGTTTCCGAGCGGACAGCGCGCTTGCTCGAGCGCCGGATGCCGGGTGATCGCGCGGAACATATTCTGCCGTTTGGTGAAAAACGAACCGTGCATGGCATCGATCTGATGTTATTGCCCGCGGGCCATATCTTCGGCTCGGCACTATGTTTTCTTTCTCTCGGTGATGATACACTCCTGTATACGGGAGATTTCAAACTGCGTCCGGGAAAGTCCGCCGAACAAGCGGAGTGGCAACAGGCCGATACGCTCATCATGGAGACTACGTTCGGTCTACCGCGCTATCGGTTTCCGCCAACGAAGCAGGTCGTTGATCAAATAGTTTCATTCTGCCGCGAAACAATTGACGCCGACGAGGTGCCCGTGCTCCTCGGTTACTCACTAGGCAAGGCGCAGGAAATTCTGTGTTCGCTTGATGGGGCCGGCCTGACTCCCATGCTGCACGGCTCTGTTTATCAGATGACGCGCATCTACGAGCAGTTCGGCCAATCGTTTTGCAAATACGTTCGCTACAAGCCGAACGATGTTGCAGGGAAAGTCCTCATCTGCCCGCCAAGCGCGAACCGGTCGCATATGTTGGAAAAAATTCCGCGCAAACGTGTGGCGATGATCACTGGCTGGGCAGTTGATACAAATGTTGTTTACCGTTACCAGGTCGACGCAGCATTTCCTCTTTCGGATCACGCGGATTACGAAGATTTGATCCGCTATGTCGAATTGGTACAGCCCCGGCGAGTACTTACGCTCCACGGTTTTGCTGCTGCGTTTGCCCGTGACCTGCGCGCGCGTGGCGTCGAAGCTTGGGCATTGAGCGAAGAAAACCAAATGGAATTGAACCTGCCTTCTGAGAATAGGGAACGTGCTGTCCGTCCGTGTGCGAGCGTCTCGCGAGCCGCCGAATCCCAAGGTTCGTTTCAGCAAGACGGATTCGATATTCAATCCGGATTTCTCGTGTTCGCGAATGTCGGCGAGGCTATCGCTGCGACGCCGTCGAAGCTGGAGAAAATTCGGTTGCTTGCCGATTACCTGCGCGGCCTGAGCAGCGAGCAAGTTCCGGTCGCGGCGCTGTACTTTACCGGAAGAGCGCTGGCCCAAAGCGATTTGCGCACACTGCAGGTTGGCTGGGCCGTCATCTTCCGCGCATTGCAAGCTGCCACCGATATCAGCGACGGGGAACTTCATCGCATCGCCAGCGGCTACGGGGATGCCGGCAAAAGCACGTGCGAGATTCTCAACGGGCGAACGTCGCCACAGCCGTTCAGCCTTCGTGAATCGCGCGACCTATTCGAAAACCTCCACCGTGTGCGCGGCCCGGAAGCGAAGGCGAAGCTGCTGCAGGATCGATTCTCTATCTTATCGGCACGTGAAGGTCAGTATGTCGTTAAAATTTTGACTGGTGACCTGCGCATCGGATTGCGCGAGGGTCTGGTCGAGGAAGCAATCGCAAAAGCGTTTAACGTTCCACTCCAACAGGTACGACAGGCGAACATGTTGTTGGGGGACATCGGTCGCACAGCAGCACTCGCCTCGCGGAAGGAACTGCACCAGGCGGAGCTGTCACTCTTTCGCCCGATCAAATGCATGCTTGCGAATTCTGAGCCGACCGCGGAAGCGGTTTGGGAACATTTTGTTGAGGCGACAGGCGCCGATCGGCCGCCCGCATTACCAAGCCGAGAAACCGTATACGTGGAAGACAAATTCGATGGTATCCGCGCGCAACTTCATCGCAGTGCACAACGCGTTGAAATTTTCTCCCGCGATTTGCGGCGCATCACCGGCCAATTCCCGGAGCTGGCTGGTCAAGCACGGAACTTTCAGGAAGAACTGATTATCGACGGTGAAATTATCGCCTTCGAGGAAGGTCGCAGACTCACTTTTTTCAATCTGCAAAGGCGGCTGGGCCGCAAAGGGGACTCTGAAGATTTGTTCGCGCGCGCGGCAGCAGACGTGCCGGTCGCGTTTGTCGTATTTGATCTTCTCTGGCTGAACGGACAGTCGTTGCTAACAACTCCGTTGCGCGAACGGCGAAGATATCTCGACCGCGTACGATTGCCGTCCCAATTTCAAACTGCGAGTGTAATCTCTGCTCATTCTGCCGCTGAGATTGAACAAGCGTTTAAAGACGCTCGCCGGCGCTTGAACGAAGGTCTGATGATCAAGGATCCGAAAAGTTTTTATCTACCCGGAACGCGCGGAAGGTTTTGGTTTAAGCTCAAGAAAGAGCTGGCAACACTGGATGTGGTGGTTGTCGCGGCCGAGCTTGGCCACGGCAAGCGGAATAACGTGTTGAGCGATTATACGTTTGCAGTGCGGGATGAAACGACTGGCGATCTTTTGCCGATTGGCAAAGCTTACAGCGGGTTGACCGATGCGGAGATTGCTGAGTTGACCGAGCACTTCAAACAGAACACGATCACCGAGCATGGCCGGTATCGTACGGTGAAACCGGATGTCGTGCTCGAAGTCGCTTTCAATTCGATCCAGGTGAGCACGCGTCACGCCAGTGGACTGGCTTTGCGTTTCCCGAGAATCAAGGCAATCCGGCGCGACAAGAACGTCGATTCGATCGACACGCTCCGATACGCACGGGACCTGGCAGCACAAACCGCAAATTCACCAGCTGACAAGGCCCGTAATTAGCGTCTCGGATTTACTCTGGCGTTGGCGTCGGCGAAGCAGATGGAGATGGAGACGGCGAAGTATCCTGCGTCGCAGGACGCGCCACCGCGTGAGCCATTCTTCTAGCTTGTAATTCTTCCATCCTACGCTGTCTTTGGGCCATTCGTTCTTGTATTCTTGTGTCTCTTTCAGCTTTGATCTTATCGGGATCGGCGATCAAACCCTGTGCCTGAACCTCAGCGGGAAGCTGTTGTATTCTCTTCTCCCTTTCGGCTTTCAACTGCGCGGCGTCCGGGCTAAGGGGCCGCACCTGGGGGGCGGGGGCGGCAGGAAGCCTTCGGGCGGTCGTTATCGCTTTTTCTCTTTCCGTCAGGGCCTTTTCTCTTTCGTCTAATGCCTTCTCGCGTGCGTCTAGGTCCGTTTTTCGTTGAGTAAGTTGTTGTTCAGAGGTCGAACTCTGTTTTTGGCAGGAGGAAACCATCGCAAAAGAGATGAGCATCGACAGGACAAAAAGTCTTTTCATATCTGGAGTAAATAATGTTGCCGTACCGCCATTCTAACGAACGGAAGGCCCAGTGGTAGTCAAACGAAAGTTAAGGCGGCTGTGGTGTCGGTGAACCTGCCAATCTTACCTCGACCTTCTCAAGATCGGCATGGCGAAAACGCTGGACGTTGGCAAAGACAGCCAATAACGCCAGGACTCCAATGATGAACAGCATTACGATAAATGCGCTCCCTGGGACCGGAGATGATTGATGCCTTTCGCCGGACCCGTGGCGTGAATTCACGCCTTAGTATCGGCGGCAGTTTCACGCGCGCAACGCTGTGACTCCGGTTTCCTGAGACTCTGAATCGGCTCAGCTGGGCACGGTAGAGTCGCGCCTACCGCCACTTCTTCGAGTTAAAGGAGTCAATGCGCTCAATCCAAGCGCAACGCCGCGATTGCATCCATAACGCGCTCGCTTATTTGCTGATAGACCTTTTTACCCGGCGGCCCAAGCTCGGCCCTGTTAAAACGAATCGGTTCGCCGAGGACGATTGTAATTGGCACAAAGTGCAAACCGCCATCGCCACGTGGCAGGGCTTTGTGCGCGCCAAAGATTCGCATCGGCACGACCGGCGCGAGCGTTTTTGTAATCACCAAGCCCAATCCGGGCTCGGCTGGCTGCAAGTTACCGTCGAGAGTACGCGAGCCTTCGGGGAACATCAGGACGCCGTTCCCGGCATTCAAAGTACGGATTAACGCTTTAATAGCGCTGCGATCGACGCCTTCTTGATTAACCGGGATCACGTTCAGCTTTGGCAACAGCCAGCCGAGCACCGGCGCGTCCAGCAACGTCCGCCGAGCCAGAAAGTAAATCGCTCGATCGCACGCAGTCCCTGCCAGTAGCGGATCAAGATAACTCTCATGGTTCATTGCGAGAATCACCGGCCCGCTCTGAATCATCCGTTCCCGATGGATTACACGAAATCGAAAAAATAAGCGGCCGACAAGACGAGAAAGATGATAGCCAAGCCAGTAATAGAAATTCATCCTACACAGAACTAATTCGTAAGTTCGCGATCGGCTTTAGCGGAACTTGAATCGCCGGATCGTTTAAATCCGAAGACCCATTTCTTTGAGCCGGGCGAAAATCTCGCCGACAACTTTTTCTACGGTCAAGTGCGACGTGTCGATCACGTGTGCATCTTTCGCGATGACGAGCGGTGAAACGGGACGCGATGAATCGGCCTGATCGCGCAGGACGATTTCGTCGCGTTCCCCCTGTGCAGCACGACGCTGGAGACGCACCTCAGGAGAAGCATCAACATAAAATTTGTAAGGCGTGTCGGGGAAAACGACAGAGCCAATGTCCCGCCCTTCCACGACTAAATTCTCGCCGCGGGCAGTGTCATGAAGTTTCTTCCCAACAATTTCGCGAACCACTGGTAACCTGCTGACGCGGGCAACGCTTTCGTTCACACGGTCATCACGCAAGTGGTCTGTAGGGTCGACATTATCGATCAGGACCCGCGACTCGCCGTCCGAAAGGCAGCTGGTAACCGCTGCTGACTCAAGAGCTTGTGCAACGCCGTCGAGATCTTCTGCATGGATTCCCTTTTCAAGGATATGCCAGGTGATCGCTCGATAAATCGCACCCGAGTTGACGTAAACAAAGCGAAGCCGCCGGGCGAGCTCTCGCGCAACACTGCTCTTTCCAGACGCAGCCGGACCATCAATAGCGATTACCCGAAGAAATTCTCGCCGAGAAGAGTGCATATAACCGAGGGTCTCAGTTTAGTCGCGCATCGTGCGGCAATGCAATGCGCTCTAATCGTAGGACGCCTGAGCACGGCTCCTGTTAATTAGCCTGGCTCTGGGGCAGTGGGGGTAAGTGAACCGATCACGGGGGTGCTGACCTGCATCCGTTTCGGATTCGTGAACTCTTCAAGCACCGCCTCAAATCCTGGATAAGACTCGCGAATACATTCCGCATCCTGAACAACAGTTTCGCCATCAGCGAAAAGACCGGCTACGGCAAACGCCATCGCAATGCGGTGATCGCCGAAGCTAGCCACGCGAGCACCGTGCAGCGGAGCGGGTCCATGGATTTCGAGCCCATCACTCAGCTCAGCAACGTGGGCGCCCATAGTGCGCAAATTGTGCGCGATTGCCGCGATACGATCAGTTTCCTTTACGCGTAACTCCTCTGCATGCCGAATAATTGTTTTGCCGTTTGCCAAGGCGCCCGCAACAGACAAAATCGGTAGCTCATCAATAAGCTGTGGTACCTCCTTGCCTTGGATGACGGTTCCCTTGAGCGGGGAGCCAGTGACCTCTACAATGCCGCGCGGTTCAACCTGATCGACATCCTCAACCGCCTCGCGCACCTGCGCACCCATGCGAAGCACAACGGCAAGCAATGCAGTTCGTGTGTCATTCAGACCAACGTCGCGAATGAGCAGATGGCCTCTGCGTTGCGCTGCAGCCGCAACCAGCCAAAACGCCGCCGAGGAGATGTCGCCGGGAATAGCAAAGTCGCGCGACTCCGGAACCTGATCGCCGAACACGCTGACACTGCCATTACCGTCAGCTGCCGTTCGCACCAGGAAATAATTGAAAATTTTTTCCATGTGATTTCGCGTCGGTAGCGGCTCTTCGACGGTAGTCTTGCCTCTGGCAAAAAGGCCCGCCAGCATCAACGCACCTTTCACCTGTGCGCTTGCCACAGGTGGGCGATAATGAATTCCACGCAGCGAACCACCGCGGATACGAAGTGGCGCAGTTTCGTCGGGGCCTTCCGCAACAATGCTGGCGCCCATCTCGCTAAGCGGTGCGATAACCCGATCCATGGGACGTCGCGACAGTCCAGCGTCCCCGACCAGCCGACTTTCAAATGTTTGCCCTGCCAACAGACCGGCGAGCAGCCGCATGGTCGTACCTGAATTGCCACAGTTGATTTCCTCTTTTGGTGCAGTCAGAACTCGCTTCTTCCCGTGAACGATTAGTGTCGCCGGCTCAGGCTGCTCGATCTTTATGCCCAGGGCGCGCATGGCGTTCACCGTGTGCATGCAATCTTCGCTTGGAAGAAATCCCCGCAGCGTGCATACCCCATTCGAAAGCGCGGCGACGATCACAGCCCGATGCGAAATGCTCTTATCGCCGGGTACAGTAATTTCGATGTCGATTCGCGGCGCTCGTTTTACCCGTAACTCCATGGCAAATAAAAAAGGAACCGATACAGGATGCTTAAATGCTGCCCAATGGAAAGCACGAACCGCGTTAATCCGGCATCCGGTATATACGACTCAGCATCGGCGCAACCGGCTAAATCATCGCGGATGCAGGCTGTTACGGCACAAGAAAGATCTTGTCGGTGTAAGGATCCTTCACCTCGGTTCCCGGAGGAAATCCTTCGACATCGATATATTTTCCAGGGGAATAAGGACTCTCCACCAGGTGCGGTTTGCCAGGGACCGGAACTCCATACGGATAATCTCCCTTCGCGACTCTTGTCGGCGCGGCTGTCGGGGGAGGCGTGGTCGCCGGCTGTTCTACTGGCGGCTGATTCGTGGGCTGAACCGGCCCGTTCGGATTGAAGGGCTGTTGCGGCGGCGGATATTCCGCGGTTTGGGCGGGATACCTGGCGGGTCTGTGGTGGGTGGTTGGCGGCGGCGGCGGCTCTTCGGAGCAGGAGACGAGGACAAAGGCCGCAACCAGCGCAAGCGACGATGAAAATTTCATAAGTGTAAAGACTCCCGCAATCGTATCCGGAGTCCCAATCGTTGCCAATCATTAAATCATTTTTTTCTGCGACCGCTGCGCATCTCGAGAAACAGCGTCGCAATACAATGATACGGCAGGTCTGATCCGAATCGGAAGAAGAGATGTACGACAATTCTCGTGCGGAAATTATGGTCGTCGATGATGACCCGATGAGTCGCCGTGTGCTTTCGAAGTTACTCACGGCTGCTGGTTACGAGTGTCGTGTGTCCAAGGACGGGTCCGAAGCTCTGGAAACGGCTCTAGCCAAGCCCCCGTCGGTTCTGCTGCTTGATTTCGATATGCCGGGGTTGAACGGCGCCGAAGTGCTAAAACGCCTGCGCTCGGATCGGCATTCGGCAGTCGCGCAAATTCCCACGATTATGTTGACCGCCCACGGGAGTGAAGAAAGCGAGGTATCGTGTTTGCAGGCTGGCGCGGATGATTTTGTGACAAAACCAGTCAATGCCGCAGTGCTGCAAGCTCGAATCGAGACCCAGCTTCGCCTCCGCTCCATGCGGCGGCAGTTGGAACGGCAAAACGATGAACTCGAGAAATGGCGCCGAAATCTTGAGCGCGATCTGGCAGCTGCTCGTTTAACGCAGCAATCGTTGATTCCGCAAAAACCACTGGCGCTGCCGGGGTGGGAGATCGCAACTTGTTATCGCCCGGTGATCCAGGTCGGCGGCGATATCTATGGCTGGCTGCGAATGAAAGACGGGCGGATCTTGTTCTGGATCGCAGATGGCACCGGTCACGGCGCCGCGGCCGCGTTGCTTACTACGCTGGCAAAACTTCTCTTTCACCATGGCCATGCCGAGCACGATACGCCCGCCACCGTGATGGAAGCCGTGAACCATGACTTTCGGAGCATCTTTGGCTCGCGCTCATTTATGACGGCAATGTGCGTGGCGCTCGACCCTGTAACCGGCAACGCCAGCATTGTGGGAGCAGGCCATCCTCCGCTTTTGGTCATGCGCGGTGACGGCATGACGCAATCGGTCGCCTCGATTGCGCCTCCGCTGGGTTTGATCGAACAGCCGGAATTTTCGGAAACAGCCATCGACCTCGAACCAGGGGATGCTTTTCTTCTGTACACAGACGGCCTGTTTCGCTGGACAAAGGATGAACGGCACCGCCTGACTCCGCAGAAGCTCGAAAAAATGCTGGATCACTCTGCACCCACCGCCGAGGCGTTGCTCACGGGGGTTTTAGCGCACGCTGCTCCGGATGGCTCTGCCAACACTTCGCCGGACGATATGACGGTGCTGGCCATACGCCGAATGGGTGGCCAATAAAATTTTTGGATTTTGCACAAATTTAATCTTGCTCTCTTGCAAGCGAAACGTTAGTCAAGCCTCCATGCCGAAAACCAAAAAGAAAACTTCCAAGCGCAAACCGAATCCCGCCTTCATGAGACCGGTCCAACCTGATGACAA
>Ga0137403_10001551_pt1 | contig 28849 bp, 63 predicted proteins | sample CZOMad2_1_16fung_FD_122057 | JGI IMG/M metagenome (GOLD analysis project Ga0137403, IMG submission 122057) | Vadose zone soil fungal communities from Angelo Coast Range Reserve, California, USA - CZOMad2_1_16fungal (Hybrid Assembly) | ecosystem: Environmental > Terrestrial > Soil > Vadose zone... | reverse complement strand
AGCTTTGGTGCTGGAGTTATCCCGATGCAATGGAGCAACACGGAAATCGATACTGGTAATTACATCCTTGATCAGCCTGCGTTATTTGAATCGGGCCTTCTTAAATGCTTACATTTCTTCAAAGACAACGGCTTTGAGCGTCCACGCATTTGGTACAACGCGCTGGCTTCGATCGGCACTACGTCCTATACGCGTCTGGCGGCAGCGTTGGCATATGCCCGTACGTACTTTGAAGGTGCAATCTCCATCGGGGTGGAGACAAGCAATCAGCCTGTCAACGTTTACCCGATTCAGAATCCCTATGGCCTGAATTGTTTCTATGGTGGGCCTTACGCTTCAGCCTTTATTGCTGACTTCAAAAACTATGTGGACCGGTTAATAGAGACAAAAAGCCATGGTGTCTATGTCGGCCAACAATTTACAACAGGCGCAAGTGTGCTTGAATCCAACCTTATTGGCAGAGCTGAATTGATCACTATGCTTGACTACATCATCTCGAAAGGGAGCGCTATCGAAGTGATCACAGCCAATGACTTCGTGAAGAATCGTTTGTAATGACTCGTGAAGTGGATTCCATCATTGATTTTGTAATGGCGGCGAAGATCCCCGACATCTATCCCGGTTACACCACCAATGGGAAGCACGCAACAGATTCATATCACGAACGACTCGGGACTCCCTCGGCATCAGGGCCAATTGGTTTAGCCGTTGATTTTGACGCACCTGACAACAATCCCAAAGCTCTGCTTGCTTGCGCCGAACTGTTCTCGCCGATCTCCGGTTTGTTGTTCGAGCTTTTTCACACCCCGTTGCACTATTCGATCAAAAATGGCGTGAGAGTGCACTGGACAATCCCCGATCACGTTACGCACGTGCATGTAGCGGTGAAATTAGGAGTCTTTCTCCAACCTCACTGGCCGACCCCTAAACCACAGGAGCTACCCGCTATGCCTGATTACGTCGATCAATTCCGCTGGCCTAACGGTGACCAGGTGCAGGTTTTCGCCAATGGTGACGTGAAATGTTATCCACCTCATGTCTTTAAAGGCTCGGTGCACGATGTGAAACCTCAAGATCGTCTCAATTTTTCACCGACCACGAACCCTATCGCTGGCGTGAATCCTCACGACGCAAACAATAGTGACGCAGGTTATGTCACTTGGTGCGCCAACGGCGACGGATATGATTTCCCGCTTAAATAACTGTGATGAAATGTTGTCACTCTTTGAATTCGTTGTTTTGAGTATAAACGGTATATGAATTCGATGTGGGAGCAAGATGAACGCAGTAGAGACATGGAACTCTGTCAGTGCCGGTGGGTTACCGCTGCTAGCGTTTCTCATATTGTGGACCGGCTACAGGGGAATTTGGGTGTTCGGCAAAGCGGCGAAGGAACAAAATGACGCATCAATCGCGCGTGCTGAACGAGCCGAGGCAGGCGAAGCCCGCGCCACTAAGGTTATTGAAGATAAACTCATACCGTTGGTCATCCGGGTCACACGCGCGTCGGAGAACCTGGAAAATCGGAAAACGAATGAGTGACACGTTCTCCGGCTCTGAGCGCGGCCATGAAGAACTGAACACGGCTGTTATTCGCGCCGAGGCATGGCTGGAACGGCTGGAAAAGGTAACTGAACGCCTGGAACGTATGGCGGATGCACAAAAGGATGCAAATGACAAGTGACGACCTCGACCCTGAACTGTTAGCCGAAGTCCGCTCTATTCATGCAGATGCCAAAGATGCACGCGAGCAGTTAGGCCGGATTGAGCAGTCGCGTCAACAGGACAGACGCATCCTGAACCGCATCAGCGTGCTTAGTTTTCTCTTGCTGCTTGCGCTTTTGCTTGGCCTTGGAGCTGAAGTACAGGCCGTCAGGACGGCAAGCGAAGCTCAAGCAGCTAACAGGGCTATCCGCGACTGCACAGTCCCCACGGGACAATGTTTTCAACGAAATGCCATTTTGCAATCGCAGCTCGTTCTCTCGTTGAGCTATCAAACACAGGCACAGCAACTCGTCACGAGTTTGCGCGTTGCGCAAGCAACCGGTAACGCGGCGACCATTCCCGTTTTCCAACAACGTCAACAAGAGACAGCTGACGTTCTTCAAGAGATAAAAGAGAACGTCATTGACATCAATAATGGCAAACCTCCGCGTCATGAGATACCCACAGAATTGCCGATAGCAGACGGGAAGACAGAATGACCAAAAAAAAACTTTATGATCTCCTAGAGCGAGCCGGGTGGACGGTTGCGCAAGCCTTTTTAGGCATCCTGTCCGCTGACGCTCTTGGCATCCCTGCGCAATATGGAGCGTTGGTCGCAATGGTGCTGTCGATGGCAAAATCCGCAGTGGCAGGACAACTGGGCAATAAGGCATCGGTGTCTACCCTGCCTGCGAGTCTTGACCCTGCAACTAAATCCTAGAGTTTGCACGCATTGACAAACTGATGATACGCTCTGCAACAGGTAATCCAAACTCTCTTTCGCTTTTGATGTTGCTTACCTGCGTTGTTGCTGTCTAACAAACAACCCTCGGTTCTCTCCGGAATCGGGGGTTGTTGCGCGTCTGGGCTTAAGTCTTGGATATGACTGTCGATAAGACCCTGTAAGACAACAACAGGGGGAAGACATGCAATCCAAGGCCATTACTGGGGTACTAATTCTGATCGCTCTCGCTATAGCCACCATTACGGTGATCGCTGTAGGGCCTCAACAGCCCGTAGAGACAGTGACAGCAGTTTCACCTCTCTCTACGACTTCAACGACGGTTCTACCCTCTACGACGACTACAGCGGTTGGTAAAACCAGGATAAACCCCGCTAAACCTGTAAAAGCGACAGTCGCGCGCAAGACAATCTCCTCGACAACCGTGACTACCTATCCTCCTGCACGTTCAGCAGAGTTAGAAACTCGTATTCCAGGACCGGGTGAGGCGAGTCAACCAAGCTTCAATCAATGAGTTAGCGTTCCATTTGAGCGACATAACAAGGCTGGAGCTGACGGGGAACGACGCTTCGGCCTTTTGTCGCGTCTAGGGAGACGTGCGTGGATGAAACTGATTACAACCACCCATGTTTGGTACTTATGCGTCACTTCGTCGGGAAGGTTACGCTTTCTTCCGTGCCTGTTCCGACGCTTGCGTCGGCAGAAGACTTGTAGTCAGTGTGCGTAAGCCTTCAAGACAAGGGCGCAAAGACGGGGCAGAATCTCTATGGCTTTGCATCCACTTGCCGCTTAAAATCAGTTGATGGATTTGAACCGGTTAGTCGCCCGATGGACACACTACGTAAGCACTTATTGTATTCACGACAACCATGTTGACTGTCGGCTTGAGTGCAAGACCTGCAAAAAGCCGTGCCGTTGTCATTGCCACAAATCGTGAGTTGTCGGCTAGATGGGATGACTCTTCTCTACGTGCGTCTTGTGATCCCTTGCACTCGGTGAGGGTTACGACAAGATAAAACGGAAGCCTTTCGCGGGTTGGCTATATAGAAAGAGAATATAGAAGGAAAACGGTATTATCGCAGGGTGATGGGCAAATTGTGTTATCCACATAGATACGGTTTGTTGTCATAGTGGATACACCCTGGTATCTCGACTGATACTATGGTCAGCAATGGCCGAACGTGTCGCGATTACGAGATACGACGAGGCTTCGGGTGAAGTCATTTCAAAGACAGATAAGCCCGTCTACGATAAGAAGCACTGGCCAGGTTATTGGTGGAGGATGGAATTGGCTACAGCAGCTTTGATTCTGGATAATGAAATGACCTTCACCGACGTGAAGGTGTTCTTGGCAATCATCGAATTGCTCAAGGAAAACAACCTTGCTGAAGTCAACCAGACCCGCATGGCCCGCCGTCTGAAGACCAGCCGGACCGCTGTCTGCCGCTCTATTGCGCACCTTATTGGTTTTGGTTTCGTTGAGAAAGTCGAAGACGGTGTTTATCGCGTTGACGTGAATCTCGGTTGGAACGGCGGCGAGATTGAACGCTGGAATGAGAAGAAAGTCAAGACCGACCGGGCACTCAAAGCCTTGCGCTGAACGCGTCTATACTGAAGATATGAACCGTTTCGCTTATCGCCGATCGAGTTATCTCTCCTAAATTCTGGAGAGGTGGCTGAGTGGCCGAAAGCGCTGGATTGCTAATCCAGAGACCCCCGCATAGGGGGTCCGCAAGTTCGAATCTTGCTCTCTCCGCTTTGGAGGATGCCGATCTATTGGCGATCACCAGGTCTTGAAAATCTGTGGCGTGGGCAACTGCGGGCGTTCGATTCGTCCATCCTCCGCAAAATGGAAGTGTAATCAAGCGGCGAAGATAGCTGGCTGTAAACCAGTGACGGAGAAACATCGTAGGTTCGAGTCCTACCACTTCCACTCCGTAATCAGGTACGATGTAAGCAAGCGAAAGAGGAGAACGTAAAGTGCAGATATTGATTCTTATTGCAGGCTTAATTTTGAAACTGGCTTGCCCTGATCATATGAACGGGTTCAACCTCGATCTAATTGGGCTGATACTGATATGGGTTGGTGGCCTTGCCATAGCGATACCATTGTTGTTGGTAATCGCGGGTTGGTTAGGTTTTCGATCCACGAGCCGTTCAATGAAGCGTCGCTTCTAGTGGGTACTAACTATTTTTGGCACTATGACGAGTGCGAACCATGCGGCCGTTACGAGACCCGTCACATCTGCAAATCACTCACAATATTTGAGGGCTATTTCACTTGCGATGCTCCATGGAACGAACACACTCGTCAGTTCGACCCTGAAAAGCCGATCATCACGTCATGGAAAGACTGGCTAGCGATTTTTGCGAACGTTCCTGGCGAGATTTGGGATGAGTACGGAAAGCAACATGAGATCGACGACTTCATAGCAAAGGTGGAATCCACTATCCCAGAACAGCGTCGACGACAATACGATTGGTTGCTCGACAATAACGATCATCGGTATCCCCACAAATTTGGTGTTGAGCCTGATGGGAACTGGATAGATGAAGATGGCTTCTCGTGGAGTGGAAGGGAGTTCTCATGACTCATTTTGTAAAGAAATGTGTCCATGGGACTATCGTCGAACAATGTCGGTGTCCGTTTCAATCCGAAAGCAAACATGTGACAACGGTCCCTTGTCCTCCGTGGTCATCCTGTAAAGACTGGTTTGAAGAACACTCAGGCCGACATGTCGGGTATGTGCCCTACTTTGACTGTCCTCGCTGTAGTCGACATCGACTTGATTATCGACTGTACGCGTTGTGAATGGGGTTGGCGTATGGGTTGGCGAGAAGTACACCACGACAATCGGCCTAGTGAACGAGTCGCTACAGGTTGGCGACGACACCAACGGGAGTACGTATGAGTGACTGGCTCGTTGGCTGGATTTTTATAGTGCTCGCATTACTGGTCATCGTGGTCGGTGCTGCTGTGGGTGCGCAATTCGTAGCGTTCTTCCCAGCCTGTATTTGTGTTTGCATAGCAGGATGGAAGTTCGGATGGATCAGAGCATGAGAGCGTTTAAACCTTTCGCATACCTTCGCTCTCTATGGACGATGATCCGTCTTATGTTCAAAAATGGTGGCACATGGGGCCAATGACAGAACAACTTGTTTGCACTGAGTGTGGTTCGACAGAGATGGTTACGCGCGGAACCATCGATATTGATCTCCCGGTAATCCAAGTTTGCGCGGTATGTTGGTTTTTATTGGTTGAAGGTATGTCGTCCCCGCGAGAGGGAAGTTCTCGCGAGGACGATGAGGTTTAGTTAGTTTCCGTTCGTTTGCCTCCTGAATCCCATGCCGCGCATGTAGTCTTCGACCTGCTTTACGATCACTTCTTTCGCTGCAAGAGGCCAAGAAGTATGATCTGCAAGTATGTGATTTATTTCCGTATCATCTAGTTCTGGTTGAAACTCACGGATGAGTTCTCTCCAAAATGACAACGGTTCTGGTCCTGATAGTTCAACCATTACTTCCTTTTTTACTACCCTGCCTATTTGGCAGAGATTGTTTTGAGGAACGCATCGCACTGTGCAGGTGCCATTTGTGCGCCTCGGTGACATTGCCAGTGTTGGTCGCCTGTAATCGCACCGGCATAACAGGCGGCCACGAAAACCCCGAGCATTGCCAATTCCATTGCTCGGATAAATGACACAGGTACATCGAAGTGATCTACACCAAATGATTTCAGGCCCAACGGAACGAGGAACACGATTGCTGCCTTAATGAATTCGTAGCGTCCTGCGTGAATGTTGGGGTAAAACCACGGAACGAAATATGCGAGTGATATCCAAAACAGTGAATAGGCAGCAATAGTTAGGAATAATTGAAGACCCATGCTGATATGGAACGAACTGGATACGCGGTCCATTCTACCGATCCGCCCTTACGTGTGGACTCTGACTGACGAGATCAGATATTTCGCTAGTCCGATGCTGGAAACCCTGCGATCCAATTAGCACCGCTGCAATTAGTGTGCCGATCCACCATGCTTTGCTCATGCCGCATCCTCCATATACCATCCACTGCCGCCAAGGCGACTCTTTACACGCTCTAACCCACTATCGGTAATGCTGTATTGACGTTTAATCGGCGGTAACTGACGATTCTGTTTAATTGCCAGAAACACAATCACTGTGATGATGGATATGGTCATGATGAATAGATATGTCATGCGGTTTCTCCTTTGTTGATAAGTGGTTTGATATCGTTGATGTGCACGCCAGTGCCGTTACCGCCACCGTTATGTGATTTGTTGATCTGTGGACGCAGTAAGCCATTAGCAAGCATTTTGCGCAGCTCGCTTGCTAAAACGTTGTAGTCATAACCTTCATAACGGGCCCGTCCCTTGATCGGTGTGTTAATTACCTTGATTCCAAAAAAGTCGTATTCAGGACGTTTTGGCAAGCGTTCTGTTATCTCGATGCATTGCAATTGGCCTCCATCTTCTGGCCGTTCCATTTCCACAATGTCTTGCAAAAGATGCGGAAATTTCTTGGACTTGACAGGTTTAGTTTCATCGACAGGTAGCGTCGCGACCTTAGGTGAGAGGTTTATTTTCTGCACTACTCCCCTAGCTTTCAATCCTCGGTCAATGACCGTTTGGAGTTGTTCTGCCGAGGTATTAAAAGTGCGGACCTGTTGAGGTGATTCATGCTGACCATTGACAATGCAAACGCCAGGGATATCAGGCAAGCGAGAGATGTCGATATCTGATGTCTCACCAAATAACATCCGACTTGTTGAGTCTTCGCGCACCTTGAACCCGATTTGAGTACCGAACTGTGACAACACATCGCGCGGAATTGCACGGGCGCTCGGTCGTTGTGTCGTGATGATTAATCGCACACCAAGAGCGATGCAGTCACGAGCGATCTTGTCAAGCAAACGGTTACCCTCAACCATGTGCTCAGGATCTGCGCATAGATTGTGAATCTCCTCGATAACCAAAACCAATGGATAGAGATCAGGGTGATTGGCGAGTTCCGGTGTGACCTTGTTTTCGGGACACTCCGCAACTGAGAAGTTATCGATAATCCCCTTACGCTTCTTTAGTTCTTCGTCAAGTATCTCTAGGACACGTAATGAACTAGACGGTCCATGCTCGGCATCATTTACATAAATGGGTGAATCGCTGAACTGTTTGAATCCACCCTTTCCACTGAGATCGATAGGCCAAAGACGTGTACGTGGATCTAGGGAGATGAAAGCCATTATGTTTTTCAAGGCTTTGGACTTACCGCGGCGTGTCATGCCTGCAATAGCAATGTTGGTTTCTTCTAGCGATACGCTGACTAACTTTCCGTTTGAATCTTCACCAAAGGGAATCGCATCACGGAAGATATCAACAGACTTTGTTTTTAAGCCGGGCCATTCCCCTTGTTTGCGTTGAGATATGTCTTTGTTGCTAACGGTGATTTTCAGATGACTGGCTGGTCCCGTCGCATCATTCTCTAGCGTCAACATGCTCCGAGATACGTTGAGCAAAGTAGCGAACTTTTCATGCTTATTCATCACGTCACGCGCTGGTACTGGCAACTGGACAGTCACCTCATAGCCTTCACGGTTTGGGAGTTTTTGAACATCAGAAATCGTTTCAACTTCGTGCATATGCTTGGTGAGGTCTGCGATACCGAGACGCTTAAGCACTTCCATAATCTTGGGTGCCGTTAAACGTTTTGACTTTGTATTTACTTTCAAAATCTGAACCTCCCGTGGTTTGCCAGCGATACCGAATCCAATTCCTGCAACAGTTAAAAGCGACATTCCAATAGCAATGTCTGCTTTGAGGGGTACGAACGTCGCTCCATACGCGTCGACTCCGATAGTTCCAACGCAATTGATAAGAGCGAAACGAGTTCGCCATTTCGCGGCGAAGATGTGCCGCTTTTCGGCCCTTGCGTATTCACGCGCATCAGTGCTGTATTGCTTGTGAGCTTGTCGTTTTAAGCGACGATTTTCTTTTGTGGTTTCGCCGTGTACTTGCAACGCTTCATGGCTGATCTGCATTTGCTGGTGCAGCCGTTCCATGCGCTCTAAACCTTTATGGTCACGCACGAATGCTGATATGGGGCCAGCGACATTGCTGATGCCGCTAAATGAATAACGAGCGATCTTGAGCCAGTACCAAGGAGAACGCGCAAGATGGAAAAGGCCCTCGTTAGCTGCGATATTTAGCGTATCCCCCACTCTTGTCGCAACAGTTTGACGATCCTTGACCCAAGCGGGGATGACTTCCTTAGGCACACGGACAATAGGCACTTCGGTAGTGATTGGTTCTGAGATCAGAGCTTGACTCATGACTTAACCTCTTTCGCTACTAGTCGGGCTTGTGGGATGAACTTCAAATCTGTTTTGTTGTTATGACTTGACCAGTTATTCCATCCACGTTTTGTTGCATCGTGGCGAACTGCGTAAGCGGCACTGGCACAGCCCTTTTTGGCGAGCAATCCGGGATGAGCAGAACGGTTGATCTGCATATAACAGTCGTCAACACTGCTGTCTTTATTAGGTGTTGACGACTTATTCACGCAATGTGTTTCGGCCATATCGGTGGCGATTGATTGGGTAAGTTCTGAATCAGACTTGAATCCGGCTTTGTAAAGCTCTTTTGCCTGCGGCAAACACTTCTTACCAAGCGCTGATAAAGCGGTCCCCTGTTTGCTATGCACTGATGTCAATGTTGTGGATTTACCTGCAGACTCGGCGGCCGAAGCGTCTGACTGGTGTGCATAAAATCCACAACCAGCAACAACAGTCAGAGAAATCACAACGTGCTTGAACTTCATCGCAGCACCATCCGAAACTCGCTCACCAAGATGCCGGGGACTACCCCGGTTTCGGTGACGATCGACCGAACTGGTACGCCGATTGACTTGAACACAAACTTGATCCAATCCGGTTGCATCACGCGATAACCGCAATCGAAACGAACAAGCGCAGAGAGAAGGTCATCCAACAACACTGCTTGTTGATCATTTCGGATCACCTTGGAGATGTCGCGTGCAATGAATTGGCAAACCTCATCGATTGTCAGCGAACGTTCTTGCCATGCAACGGTCATGCCGCGTCCCGCAAATCAATCACGTTCAACCATGCAAAGAGATGTTCGGCTGTGTTCCAGTCGAGATGTTTTGGATCGTGACAAGTAAGGCGATCTTCATTTTTGAGGCCACTACCCCGCTGCTGATTCTCGTCTTCCCAACTCATCACATCGATGATGCCGACCTTGCGCATATCTCCATCCTCATTACTGAGCACAACGGTCCATTTGTTTTTGCCTTCAAACCCCACGACTGATAAATCGACGCCATCAGGATCAGTGACCCAACGTCCTATGAGCCGGTTCATGCCGCATCCTCGTGGAACGTGAATTGGTTGCGGTCGAAGAGGACTGCATGTTGGCGCTTGTAGTTCATCTGGCGGATGGTCTCGGTGTAGGACTGAGCCCAATCTTGGACTGCATTGTTCTGTCCGTTTTTGATTCTGCGAGCTTGCTTACGTTGTGTGGTTCGAGCCTTGCGGGCTTCCCTACGTTCCATGATCCTGCCTTCTCTCTTTCGCATTCAGCGATGACCGTGTTGCCTTCGCTGTGAAGTACATCGACTTCGATAGAGATATTCTTACCAATTTCTGCGGGAAATGCACTAGAAAATGCTGGTTTTTACAGAAATCATGATGTAGGATAGTGATCAGTAACGATCATGAAAGAGAGGAATGCTTATGAACGATTTGCTGACAAAAGCTGATGCTGCCAAATATCTTGGGATTCATCGCGACACCTTGTCTGCTTGGGAAGCCAAAAAAGAGGGTCCGCCGAGTGTGATGGTGAACGGACGCAAGCGTTATCTGACTGCTGACATTGAGGCTTGGAAGGCTGGGCTGAAATGAGCAGATGCCTTAATCGTGAGTGGTATCCCAACGTCTCAGACAGTGAGTTTTGGTCCAGAATCCTCACGCAAGAGGGATTTCCTGACAACGACGACGAGCCTGATTACGGCGACTATGAAGATTGGGATCGACAGGTAATCAAGGAATGGGGTTTAATGCCGCCAGTCCCCTGCCCCGAATGCTCACAAACAGACGCCTGCGGTTACGACGATAACGGTTGTCCGTGGATTCACCTGGTCATCGATCACGATGAGGGATCATGAGCGAAACCTGGTATCTATGCCCTATTGATAATTGCGATTGGAAGCACGTTTCCCCCTTGACAGAACCTTCCGCCATTGTGGAAAAACGTCTTGAAAGTCATGTCGTCGAACACACCACCCTCGAATACCTCCAGACAATCCAGAGACTTTCAGGCGAACTGAATCGGCTCAAAGGCAAGCAAGAAGATCGTCGAGAACTATTAGCTAACGCTAAGAAATTCCTCATCGAATGGGAAGCCGAGTTCGGCGAGATCACCGACGAGGAGTTGGCCGAGGCTGAAAGGGAGAGGCCAATATGAGCCGGTCCTGGCTAACCAACAAAGCATCAGACGGCTGGATAATGATGTGCGACAAATATCCATGCGGCACGCGGATCGGTCCCCGGCCTAAACATAACGATTTTCCGCTGGAGCATTTTGCATGGGCAGGCTGGTTCGTGGGTCAAAAAGGCGACCTATGCCCCACCTGCTTTGAGCTTTATGGATCATCTGACGATGCGCTGAAGGTCATGAGCGAAGTCCCGAGAATGCCGGAGAAGACAATATGAGCCATCCCGTCTTACCCGACTACTGGCGAAATGAGATCCTCAAGGCTGGCTTCGATCAGCCTGAAACGTTCACGGATCGCGAAAAGGCTGTTGCGGCGTTTTCCATGATTCAGCGCCTAATGAATGCAAGGGCAACTATCCACGCCATGCCTGCTGAAATGGGATTACTCCCTTGTTGTGGCTTGGCTTTGGGCGATTGCGGGCCGGGCGACACCATGGCTTTGATCCCCGGAATTGTGGATTGTGGCATATGAGCATCTCTACAATTCTCGCCATCTTTGCCCTCATCATCGCCGCATCCTGCACATGGATGGTCTATTTAGCCATCCTCACTGATCGTCAAGACAAAGTGATTCGAGAATCATTCTCATTAGTCACGGAATGGATGACAGAGCAAGAAGAGATGAACACCGAACACCGCCTATGGGCTACGGCGCTAGAGGGTCAGTATCGGGAGCTGTCTGAGCGGTTTGAGGCCCTCGAAACCCGACTCCCCGAGTTCGATTGGGAAGACCCAAAATGACCGCTGATTGGGTAATTGTTGAATTGACAGATGAGTGTGATGAGTACGAAGGCAAGAGCTGTGTCGGTTCCGCCTATGGCCCATACAAGCAATCAGACGCGAGGGAAGTTCTTCAAAAATTGAAAGCATCCGGAGGTAGGTGCCCCCACGCCATCCAGCTCTGTAAATGGGAGAACCCGAAATGATAATGCCTACTTTTGCCGGAAGAAATCCTAAAACGGGTCGTTTAATGATTACCAAAAAGGACCTTGATGCTTTGCCAGTTGGTCAGGCGGCATATGACTCAGAGCGAAATATGGCGACCGTCGTGACAGATCTGCCGAACAGTTGCGCCCGCGTCGATCTAGTTGAGGTTGTGGAATGACTGACCTACGAGACCTTGAAATCACCATCCAACCTGACTCAAAACCGTTTGAGGATGCAATGAAACACCGGTCCCCTATGTCCAATTTCAATGAGGCTCTAGCCAAACTGAACGCCGCTGTAGGTGTGACGTCAGAACAGATGGAAGCCCTTAGGAAATCGACGGAGGTTCAAGAATGACTGACCCTCTTCCCCGTTGCTCAATCAAATCTCACGCGTGGAAGATGTGGAAATCACTTCGTTTGAAGTGGGAAATACTCCGTGCTCCTCCCCTGCCTTGGGAGTGGCTAGAGATCAATGATGCTGCATATGACGGGACGACTTCCAGGGGTCGAGCGGCAAGAACGGTCAATGGTTGGATACCCCGTTGGGTCGCTGAAAAATGCGGACTGGACTGCAAAGAGTTCGATAAGCCCGAAGGGAAGCGAGGCCATACCTGGATTCGTCAGGACATCTCTGAGACCCTGCGGCGGAACTATTGGTGGCGAACACCCGAGCAGTTCGAGCGCGATCGGTAAGACTTAGGACAAGAGGTTGGTGAGGGGGACGGGACATGACCAGACCCACCCCTCGCGACTTCCCTCGGACAGAGTATCGCCTAAGACCCTTACGGGCATAAGTCCTGCTCATTGCACAAGTCATCGACAAACGGTGTCATAACCATATGACCCCTCGATATGATCTATCTCCCGTCATAGGACATCGATATGCGAGAAATAAGTGAGAAATCCTTGCAACAACTTAAAAGGTTTGTTAGAGTGTCGATAGCGAAAGAGAGCACCGGAAACACCGATGCGGGAAAGGGAGATATGGAAGCAACAACATCCGAGATCGTTGCAGCAAAAGGTATCCAACAAGCCCTTTGCATGACAAACCACCACGATCGATTGGCTTTTATCCAAGAGGTTTTTGGATCTCGTTCTATCGGCGGAAAATTTGTTGCGACCCGAGCGAATGTCACCACCAAATTCCAAGAAGCTTGGCTTACGAGCAGATCGAAAGGGACCAAATGAGATATGAGGTTTTTAACAGGACGACCGAGACATTTGCTTTCGGGAAGCGCCCAACCAAAGCATCGATTTTGGAACACATGGAAAAGGCAAGCTGATGACAGCCAAAGGTGCCACTTGGGCCACACCCAAAACCCACATAGGCATCATTGTCGAGGTCCCTCTCAATGAGGATCTCGAAGCCCTGCGAAAAGCAGCGAGGAAGTCAAAGAGTAAATACATCGCCGAGCTGCTTGAGGCCCACGTGGCCAAAGAGCGCAAGGCCGGAAAACTTGCTACTACAAGATAAGCGAAAGAGGAATGACATGAATGATTTAGAGGCCGATGTGGCCCTGTCCATTGCAAGCGTTGTTGGATGCGACAATCCATTTTATGTCCATAAGGCGATGGCCCAAAAAGCTATCGCTACGACTGTCCAATCGTTGCGACGTGGGGCAGTAGCCCGAGTTCTGCGAGCTATCGAAGATTGGAAGCGGCATCAATCAATAATGGGATTTGTTGGTAGTCCAGCGATGAGCCGAGATGATTTTGCTCGCCTTTGTGTCGCTGCGATTCTCGGTCCAGATGACGACGAACCTGACTCACCTGACGCTAGCGATATTGCTGACATGAGATACGACGAACACCGAGCCACAGAAAGGGACGAGAGCTAATGCCATATCTTTCGCACGGGGATCATCCAATGGAGGTCGAGATGACTAACAATGGGATCTGCAATGTGCTTCACGGAGTCTGCTGTGGATGGGGGCAAGAGTTCAGCCCTGACGAAGAAACATGGGATCACCCCGACGATGTTCCGCTTGAAGTCATGACCATTCCCGAGAGCAAGCTCGTGCAGTGGCAACAAATCACCGACGCCGCTATCAAGGCCACGATCTATGGCGATGTCGGACCCTGGAAAGTCGGCGAACCTCGTCAAGAAGGTGAAATTCTCAAGGTTCTGGATTCCGGCGGCTGCGATGTGGCAGAAGTCGGCTCGCCATCATGGTGGATGTGTCCCGGCGCTTGCGGACCCGAATGCGCTGAACATCGCGACGAGGATCGAGCTATCGGTGCGTTCATCGCGGAGGCGAGGTCTATGGTTCCTCACCTTCTTGACGAGGTTCGCCGACTGCGCAAGCTGGTGAACGTGATGGGGGGTGGCCTAGACGTTGTTTCCGTCTGTGGGGGCGAATCATGAAACGAGACGCTATCCATGTTCTCACCATTGCCTTTGTCGGCACAATCGCGGGACGCAAGAAAATGATGGAACGTTTGCAACAAGCCATACAACTTGCATGTGAAACTGCTCCATTGCCAAATGGTTGCGACGAGGTGGTCTTTTATAAAGAGGAGAGGTCAGCGCTTGAGGAGCCACAAGCCTTGCGCAGAGTCGGCAAGGGGCAGGCAGATATCAGATAAAAATCCCGTAGACCATATTTTCACAAGTTTCTGACAAATGTAGTGGAATGACGCAGAACATAACCGAATAGTGTTAATGTAAAGTCAGACAGCAGAAAGCCCCGGTGTGGAAACCGGGGCAATTAACAAGGGGAGGTCAGTATACATGCTTGTTATAACAAGTTCAACCCACACAAGTGAAGAAGTATCCTCAGAGGCTGAAATGAGACTTGCTTGCGAAAGAGCAGAGCTTGCCGAGAAAAAGGCTCAAGCCAAATTCGATGCGAATCCGACCACGAAGAACTTCGTTGCTTGTCGCGATGCTTCACGAGTTGTGATCGATTCCACGAATGCACTTTGTGACCACCTCCTCAAGGCGACACGATGAGCGGGCTCAGAGAGCAAGCGCTGGACCGAGCAGCCAACAGCGTTCTATCCGCCGATGCAGCGTGGAAGGAATATCCCGATTCTCAAGAATGCATGGACGCGTTTTACGCAGCGGTGCACGAACAGAATGCCGCTATCGATGCAGTGTGGTTTCCCGTCGATGCGCTAGAAAAACTGGCGGTAGGGAAGTGACCACCATGATTAACTGTGAAGCAATCATGGGTTCCGATCACATGACGAACACGCCAGAAAGTCATGACCCCGATGGTTGGTTTCGACAGACAATCACAATGTTGACAGAAGTACTGCATCCCACCGAATTAAAACTAGAACGCATTACTGAATGTTTACGGGATCTTGAACAGCTCGCACAAGCTCAAGAAGATGCTGCCGATGAGAGTGATAACAACAGTGCTTATATTGTTGCGCGTGCCGAACGAAGCCTGGCTCAAGAATTGCTGACGGTGCTGGCATGACAAGTGAAAAACTTGACCTTATGTTTGCTGGTACCGCTGATGAACAAGCAGACCACGAATCACTAGATGAGGTAATGGCTCAACTAGAGCAACAAATCGAGGAGATCCAAGTCAACCCGTGGGACGAAGATCACCCGAGCATAAGAGCAGCAGAAGAACGAGACGCGCAGCACGGATGGGAGAAAGATCAATGAGCGAATCGATCGAACTATCTGAATTCATCGCTGAACAAGAGGAGAGCGATGCGAAGAAGTACGCGCGTCTCGTTGAGATCAACGAGTGGATTGCAGCACTAAAAGAAGAGTTAAGCGATCTTGAAACTGAACTCGGCGCGAAACAACCAAAGAAGTGGGAAGACGTGCCGAACATAGGCAGATTCGAGCGCTACCGAACTACGGCGAAAACAACGTGGGATGACCAGCGCCTACGTTCCCAGTGCATCCAAGCTGCGCGCGAGCAACGCATAGCGACAGACGATGGCGAAATCATCGAAGACCCTGTGGAACGTGCAGTTTTTGTGCTTTCTACGGCAGCCGCGTTTACGTGGCGCGTTGGCAAAGTCGAGGAGCGAACAGGTCTAGCGGCATTTGGTATCGATGCGGACCAATATCGCGAGAAAGAAAAGGGCATTCTCAAGGTCAAGTTAGTTTCAAAAGCGGAAGAGAGACAATGAAGATCGAAACAGCGAAAGCGCTAACGGTTCCATTTGACCGGGACAAGCTGAAGAAAACGCAAGGGCTTACCTACATTCCTATCGCCGAGGTTGTAGCTCGCATGAACGAGACAATCGGTGTCGGTAACTGGCGCGTCGAGATCCTTAAAACAGAAGGGTGGGGGGCCAAACCGACTCAGGTAGGTTCGTGCCCGACGCATATAATTGCTACCGTTCGCGTGCACGTTCTGGATGATGTAACACACGAATGGACATGGTGTGATGGCATGGGTGGCCAAGACGTTGGATTTTATAAAGAGAAGGACGGTAAACTAACAACAGGTCCGTTGAATCTCGGTGATTCACACAAAGGAGCCTGTAGCGACGCGACAAAGAAAGCGTTGCAGCAGTTCGGCGTGGGTCTTGAACTTGCGCGCGATGGTGTGGCGTTGGATATCAGTGAACCAACGATTGATTTAGTGCCGTACATCGTTCGCAAAGTCGACGGTGAAGAGTTTCTGAACGACAAACAACGCGCCGCATTAAAAGAAGCATGGCGAATTAAGTACAGCGAATATCGCTATACCGAGGTTCCTGAACGCATGGAACGTGAGTTGAAACAGTTTGTCGATTCATTCCGCGTCATCGATATCACCGAGCCTGAAATAGTGCAGCAACCAACACTTGATGTGCAATGGATAGACATGACCCCAGAGCACGCGTTGTCAGAGTTGGTGTTGTTGTTTGAAGGTGTGAATAACCCATCGAATGTTTCCAACGAAGTCAACGACATTCTTTGTGAGTCCGGTTATGCCGAGCAAGAGAAGATCAATGAAGAAGAGTGGTCCGTTCTTAAGCTCATGGCCGAAGCGCGTATCAAGCAATTGCAAGAACCGGTTGCTGAAGATCGTCCACCATTAGGCGTCCCTGCATGAGTGGAGACCCGAAACCTGTTCGTCGTGTGGTCGTGACTCCCGTTACTTTGACTGAGGTCAAGCGTATTAAAGACCTTGCGTTGAAGATGACAATGGTCACGACCAAAGAGATCTCAAACAAAGATTTCAGCGATTTAGATGAACTCTTTACACAAGGCGCAATAGTCGGTAACAACTTCTTCGTGCCCAATTTTGTGCAGGCGCCAGATATCCCGTTAGAAGATGCTCCAGAAAAAGGCATCAAGGGATATTCGGAACGCATTTACAAAGCGATGTACGCGTTGCACATGACACAAGGCGGGAAACCCGAAACCTTTCATGCTTTTCGTTCGGCGGAATGCGAGTACATCCTTGCGTGGTTGCGTGATCGCATTGAACAAGCAGAGGCCGAAAAGAGGTCACAAGGTTGACATATAATTGGAAAGTGTCACCTAAGTCTGTACTTCTTTTCTTCGCTCTGTGCGTGTGTCCCATCTTGGCGCTTGTTTTCTTGACGATTAAATGGACAGGTGATTGGTAATGTTTTTCCACGGACAGTTACGCGATCTCGACGTTATCCTCGGCTTGGCGGGCATCGTCGGTATGGCCATACTTGAGAATCGTTATCAAATGTTCAACAAAACAAAGGGTTATTTGGTCAACTTCTACGCAAAGGTGAAGCATTGACATGCTGTCCGCCTGCGATCTCATGCAGCGTCAAGAAAGGTGAAACGTTGAGTCTTGCATTACACGGTCGTCCCAAAACGCGGCCAATGGACGAACATTACGTATGCCATGTTCGATGCTCCTTGTGCTGCGGGGCCTACGCCCTGTGCGGGTTTGAATTGGTAGACGACATCGAATGCACAAACGGCATCTGTGGCCATGATCAATGCACCTGGTGCGCTGATTTGGATCGGCAAATTCCTTTTGTCCGTTGCCCTACCTGCGAAGGCACCCCGTGAAAGACCAGGCACCCTGCATATCCTGCAACCATATACATGTACTCCCACGCATTGTGAAGCGTAACCATCTCCTTGCTTGCTCTAAATGCGACTGTCCTTTGCTAAACGCGGACGAGCTGATATTTCGGGCATCAAAATGACTGACTTCTTTACCGCTGACTCTCATTTCGGCCATAAAAACGTGATGAAATTGTGCAATCGACCCTGGGATTCAATCGAGGAACATGACGAGGCTCTGATCGAACGTCATAACTATTACACTTGGTCATACGACGAGATTGCCGAAATCATGAAAGATCGTTCTTATGCCGCAATGGATCATCACACATGAAGCTCTTACGCAACATGTGCAACGAGTGCAAGCACACACACGAGAGACGTAAGTGGGCGCAGAATGTAAAACTACAAGTCGTATTTTGCGCAGATTGTGACTGTAAACGCTGGCTTATTGACCAGTCCACCTACGGTTCAGGGCATAGTCGGTATGGCATCGTGAATCCACAATGACGGACGTTGAACCGAACTTCAAACCGGATATTGGTCCCTGTCCATGTTCGTGTGGTGTTGAAGCGCGACCGATGGTTAAGAAGAACAAAGACAACACGCATCACGTCCGTGGCTGTAAATGCGCATCGTGTCGCGGTCGCAAGAGTCGCGCAAAAGGCCATGTCGCCCAACGACAAGCAGCGCGTTCGCTTGGCATTACGACTATGGGTGCATTCCTACCTTCAAACGAAGAACAGTTCCCCGGCGAGCTAAGAGTAGAAGTTAAGTCAGGTGCCCAAGTCAAACCAATGGATACAGCATTTCAGAAGGCTCGTAAGCAGTCCGAAGCAGCGCGTCCGATAGGTGATAACCGGCCCTGTGTGATTGTCGCGAAAGTCAATCCAGCGGGTAAAGATGGCATCGTGGCGTTTCGACAGTCTGACTTGCAGGCAGTGGCGTACTCACTTGCTAAGCACTTTGGTTTTCTCGAAGACTAGATAATGCCAAATGCTCGTAATATGGCGAGACAAACAATCAACGCGACGATTGCCCACACAATACCCATGGGGCTATACTGACCGTCCTCGTCCCACCCGCCAGCGGCGCGGTCAGAAAACCAGTCGAGGATGCGATAAAAGGTTCTTTGAATCATGCGATAACCCTACCCACTTATTGGTAAAATTCAACAATAAAGCCAGAGCGTGCGTTAACACCTCTGGCGTGGACACTTCCTAATTGGAGGAAATGACATGAGTGATCGTACTTGTTCTGTTGAAGATTGCGAAAAGCCGCTTAAAGCCCGTGGCTTGTGTGGAACCTGTTGGTATCAGGCTCGCAAGGCTGGGATGCCGTTGATCTATGAATACAAGGGACGCAGGCAAATCGCTGTCACTCCACTCGCTGATAGGTATTGGGCAAAAGTCATCAAAACAAGCATTCATACAGACGATTGCTGGGGTTGGAGTGGCTATTGCGACCCAAATGGCTATGGACGTCTGGGGGCTGAAAGATCGCGCAAAGTCCTCCTTGCGCATCACGTGAGTTGGGACATCCATTTTCCAGATAACCCTAGAACGACGTTGAATATCTGTCACAAATGCGACAACCCACCGTGTACGCGACCTGATCATCTATTTCTTGGCAGTCAGGTTGAAAACATTCAAGACATGATTAAAAAGGGCCGTGGAGCAAAGGGCATTCGCCATTTTAATGTAAAACTTTTAGAAACGGACGTTCGATTGATTCGCACCCAGTATGACGCCAAAGTGAAGCGTTCTGATATTGCTCAACAATTCAATGTCAGTGCGGGTACTGTCACGCGAATCGGTAAACGACAGGGCTGGACTCACATTGATTAGGCGGGTATGTGAAATGAAACCCAGTCGAATTGCATTGCACTCGACTGGGTTGGCGAACCCGATGATTCAACCTGTCCAACGAAGTGCATGGGTGTGTTAGGCACACGATTCGTGATCGTGTCTCCAATCTGCTTGCCGTCATGGAACAACTTGAACGACTTGTCAGCGAGCCATTCAAATGTGATTACGTGCCAGTCAGTGGGCTTATTGGTAGAAGTAAATTCCACCTGGTCTCCACCGTCGGTAGCGTTTTGGAGATGGACGAATGCACCGATATTGTCGGTTAGGTCAAACTCGGCGAGGTCTAATTCCCCGTCGCGCGGCCATTGTTCTGAGTCTGGCCACATCAATAGAGCGCTATGCCAGCCTTTGACGGGGTTGGTAATACGAATGCGGAATTCGCCGCGCAAACCGAGGCCCTTTGCTGCCTTTGGATATGGCGCTGTAGACCATGGCTTCCCATCACTTGTGATATTGCCTGGTTTGAGCGCGCAGTTGAGAACGCGCAATCCCTCGGTATCGATCACGGAAAGGTTGTTCGGCTCATAGTGGCCGCTTCTATCCGTTACCGGGTATGAATTTGGATAGGCAGACCAAGCTGGGTATTTCCCTAAAAACTCACCTTCACCCGCGAGCGTCTGAAAGTTATCTGCAAAAACTGGTGTGAGATTCCACAGTTTTGGGTCTGGTGTCGTCCTTCCTGTGAACGCTCCCAAGGGGGCAGGAACGTTCACAGGGGGACTTGGGGTAACTGGAGGTACTACAACGGCGCTCAACATATCCGCTATCTCCGCGAGGACTTCAGCTTCCTTGCGCAGTGTCGTAGCGACATTGAGAAGTTTCGCGCGAGCTTGCGAAATTTGCGTTGGTGTAAGCGCCATTTGGATTTAGGCGGTTGGTTCAGCAGGGGTTTCTTCGCCGGGGGTTGGCAATGGTTCCGTGTTGCCACCGTCGGTAGGAACTTCTTCTGCGGGAGGATTCGGCACGGAAGGAGCAGCAAGAGCAAGCGAGTTGACCTGATCTGCACTTGCCTTTACGGCGTCTTTTGCCGCCTTGAGAGCATCTACATCGGCTTGCGTGATGTCTGCAACGTCGGCAGGCAACGCGTCGATACGCCCGGCGAGATCGGTAACAGCAGCAGTGTTAGCAGCGATGGCATTGCTGAGGTCGGTAAGGGAGGCGTCAAACTCAGAACGGATGTCACTCATGATTGTCTCCAAAGAGTCGAAGCGGGCATGAATTGAGTCGATGCCGCAGATTATTAGGTGTTTCAGATTGCTGTGTCCACCACGATGGTTGCAGTGGGAATGCGATCTAGACATATAACAAGTATCCCACAATAGGTGTAGCCACAAACGGAATAGTTCCACAGGTTGGAAGCTTAGGCCGCCAATGGTGTGAACTGAGCGCCGCTGCGCAATAGTCGGTGCAGATTATCTACTCTGGTGATTGGGATTGAGATCACTTTTTCACAAAGACAGTCGAACCGACAGACGATGTTGTCAACTGTCTGCACTAGTTCCAATTTGTGTATGAATTCTGCCGAAGTGGCGCAATTGGTGCAGTTGTAAAGGATCTTGGAACTCGCCCGCGTAGTCATTTACACGATTATTACAAAAATTGAGAATGGACGCTCTAAGTGAAATCCCTATTTCTTGGTGGGGCCCCCTTAGACGGCGGGCAATGGACGGTAGGAACGGCACTCGGTGTGCAGTCCCACGTCACATTTGGCACAGATGTTTATTGTGTTGTCGCAGCAACAGAAATAGTCGTCGGTGATCGGGTTTTCGTCAGGGTCGTAGTCGCTCATGGTGTGATTTTATGCAATCCGGCGAGATTGAATGAACACCCTTTTTTCATCAGGAAATATCTGGTAGCTGAGTATTTCAACTTCGCCGACAGGATCGCCATGAATAGACAAGGTTCGGCGCATGCCAGGCTGAAACTTATCCATGAGAGGACATTCAGTGGTGTCGTATGAAAGAACGTGTTCACATTCCTCGCCGACTTTCACGAGATCGCCGATGAGTATGGTCATTTTTCCTCCTTGAAATGCACACAAGGTTCTTCGCCTTGATCCATACAGCAATCGTGATAGATGTCGCCGGACAGAAAGTCTTGGCTCCAGGTCCCGTCGATAGGTAATTCACAGATAGCACAGTTTATGTCACAATCCATTGAGCTCTTCCCAACTCGATGGATTGTGATTGCGGATTAGGCAAACGCAACCAGGACTCAAACAAACCATCGTCAATGTGGCGTGTTGATCGTGGCCACAGAAACAAATTGGCCTATAGACGGTGTAATTGCAATTTGAACATGCTTTGGTATCGATGAATGTCGGGTTGTTACAGCGGTTGCATAACCATTTTGACTTCTGTTCAGTTATCGTTTTCATCCGTCTCCAAACAGCCTTCGTCAAACCCTTGGGCATAAGCATTCCGGTACAGCAATGGGACATCACGTCGCATAATGCCGCCCAAGCGTGCATCGCGAAGACCCATCTTTTCGTAATCGTTCTCAGTCATCAATAGGCCCGTTGTCGGTTGTCGACCCGTGGCATGTTATCGATCAGCGTCTTGGTTCTCTCGCCGTCACGGCATGTCTGCGAACAAGTAACGACGACCTTGCCTAGTTCCATGTCGTTGTAAGAGCCATACCATTGCCAGTCTTTCGTCCAAGCATCGACGGTTCCACATGAATCACAGCGGTGTAGTTTTGCCATGCCGGATTCTGGAACGATTTGCATGAAGCGTTTAGCTGTCATGCTTCAGTCCACTTGTAACCGCAGTCGCCACACCAGTAGTGACCGTGTTCAGCTTCACGCTGGCAATCACATGCCGTCTCAGTGGTGTTCTCTGACATACATCCTGCGCAATCCGTACTCATAGCGTCTCTCCACATTCAACGCAAGCCCATGGATGATTTAGCCCGCACTTAGGGAAGTTCTGGTTGAGCTTGAATCGCATGGAGTCGAGTTCTGTACCCATGTTGTAAATCACATTGATGGCGTCTCGTACGAGGTGATAGTTATCGTTGTCGGCAATCACCAGACGTGTTTCATAGGACTCAAGCGCGCTGACTACTTGACGCGCTTTCTCGATATGTTCTTCTAATTGGTCAGTCACTGTTTTGTACCAAGTCTCCGTGAGTTTCTTGAGCACCGACGCAATCTTGGTTCGCTTGCTTGATGGAAGCATTATGAGGTCGTGATAAGCGGCAATCATCCAAGCGGCGCCGAGGGCTTCACTGTGTGTTAGATGCTCTTGCGCATATCGCAGTTTCCATTGGATGGATTGGTGTTCTCCGTCTGTTAGGTCAGGCAGAGGCCAGCCCATCTCATCCCAGTGAGCGGAGAATGGTACGTCGTATTGATTTGCGGAGATTTTCAGTTCAGGCTTGTCAGTCATGACAAAACAACTTTGCAGTCACAGAGATCGCAGTAACGAACCGTATCTGTCTCTTTGGTACGTACGTTCACGATGCGTTCTATCGGTTGTGTATGCCAACTTGCGATGCAATGGTCGCATTGAGGGCAGGCATCACCATAGGGGCATCCTTTTGAAAACTCAAAACCTTCTAGTAGTGAAGTCATGATTTCTCCAAATAGGTTGCGTGGCTTGCTTTAAGCCATTCGAGCAAGCAGAGAAAGTTGTCTACGTCGGGATGCTTGCCTTGCGCCATGCGGGTCAACGTAGAAGCGGCCACGCCTGTCTCTGCTGCAACATCACGCCATGAAATACGGCGTTTGAAACGAGCAGAATCAAGGTCGCAGATCAGCTTTTCAAGATCAAGCCGTGCGAGTTTATCGGGATGAGGCCCGTTTACCACGACCTCGACCCCGACCTCGACCCCGACCACGACCCCGACCACGACCCCGACCTCGACCACGAATAGTCAGCCCCTCGAATGAGCACGGCGGCGTTCATCAGATTTGTTTCCGTGGAAGATCGAAGTTCCAGGAACTCACATCGACGATGACATCACGCGAGATTTCCATCTCACCATCAGGATAAGGTTCGACCTCAGAAAGCTTGCCGGTCGAAAGTGCGTCGGCCCAACGACCGGAATCTGCAATCCACGAAGCATCTTCCAAAACAAGCCAAGACGCGTTTTCTCGAATCAGTAGGCCGATGTAATGGAATGTCACCGTACGGATGAATACCGGACGGCCTACGAAACTCGATTGTCCAAAACTCTCGCTACCGACAGCGCCCAAGCCCTTTTTGATCAGCTCGTTGATTGTCGAATCGTCTAGTTCGATTTGCATAACGCTCCTCTGTTCAGTGACTGCAACATGCATTTAGTCATTGCAAGATAGAGTAACAGATGCGTTAACGCAATCGAGTGATACCTCGGAAAAGCAAAAGGCCGCCCTGACTGGAAAGTGCAAGGCGACCCTTATCGCTAACAACAGAGATCAGTCAATTCCCAATCTTAAATTTGGTCGTCGTGTGGTTAGCGGTATGCGCATTCTGCGCTATCACAAAATCATTGCCAGAAGGATGGACAGTGTTGTAATCCAAAACACCAGAGTCGAGATTATCGATTGCTAGTTCGCATTCTCGACCTAAGTCTCTGCCCGCATTTGAGTTCTGTGTGATTCTCATACGAGTAGCGACTTCTTGGAGAAGTTCACGAGTGCTGGCTAATCCCAGTAATGGTTCTTCTGGCGGTGAATCCTGCCTGTCATCGTCTTGTGTCGCATACAACAGGGAATCGTTAGCGTCGCTCGGCATCCAGTGGCAACGGCCTGAATGGTTGCGTTGATAGACGCAGACAACACCTGGGGTTTCTGTAGAACCGATTCCGCACATCCAAGGCTGAAAAAGTCCTGAATGTCCGGCTTCCCAATTCTTGGAATGCCATGGGTCCATTTCGCTTTGACCGTGGATAATCACCCAGTCACGACCGCCGACATATTGCGTCTGCACCACCTCGGCTTTGAATTCCGCAAGCCGGTTCAACTCTTCTTGGAGTTTGTCGGTAGTGGTTTTGATAACGCCAAAGTCATTCATGTTTGCCTCCGTGGCTAACTCTGCAAGCGCCATGCTTACGAGGATCAGTGTATGCCAGATACGACAAAAGCCCCAACTCCGAAGAGCAAGGGCTTTTGTTTCCGATCCGCCCGCCGTCATAGACATTGGGTGAACTACTGAACGACTACGATCAAAGGTGTCGAAACAATTGAAGTAGGAGTCGGTGTTGATTTGCCAATCACACTATAGCCAATCGTGAGCCATCGGGCGATGCAATGGGTAATCGAACAAACGAACCTGACAGGTTCTGACCACGCTGTCCTAGTTGCCTTAGCTTTTCGAGCAGGTAAAGACTCTGATGCTTGTTGGCCTAGTTTGCCAAAACTTGCCGACGATGCACACGCAAGCGTAAGCACTGTCCAACGATCGTTACTGCGCCTTCAATCTCTTGGGCTCGTACACATCAAGCCTAAAGGCGGCCCTGCTCATGATGGGAGGAAAGACCGTTGTCCTAACCTCTATACCCTCCTCGTGAACGACTGGTCACCTGATGACTTGTCGTCTCCCGAACGACTGGTCATATCAGAAGGAACGACTGGTCAAACGGGCCATAACGACTGGTCAGCTGTGACCACAGAAGAATCATTAAGAACTGAAATTAAAGAATCTCCAATTTCTCATTCTGATCTTCTTCGTTGGGATGCTGGCGTAGACAAGTCATTTGGTCAAACACAGTTAGCTGCAATGAAAGCAAAGACAAGGGGAGGAACTTGAAATGACCGACGAACAAAGACCCTTCGCTCTTGCAGTCGCGCGTGACATTGCAATTCGTGAGGGTCGAGAATGTAAACGATGCAAGGAGACGGGAATAGTGGAGTTGTCGGAAGGTCTTGCGGCCCAATGCAAGTCTTGTGATGCCAGCGGAATCCAGCAATGAGATGTGGATCGCTGTTTAGCGGGATTGGCGGAATTGAAAAAGGTCTGGCGTTCTTAAACGTAGATACCGTTTGGCAATCAGAAATCGACCCATCCGCATCTCAGGTTTTAAACGCACATTGGCCTTCAACGCCAAATCTTGGAGACATTACGAGGATCAACTGGCGAGATGTAGAACCCGTTGATCTGATCGTGGGTGGTTTTCCTTGTCAGGACATTTCATTCGCAGGAAAGGGAGCAGGAATTGCAGAGGGAACCAGATCAGGATTGTGGAGTCACTATGCAGAGGCTCTGCGCGTACTACGACCGCAATTCGCATTCATTGAAAACGTCAGCGCCCTCGCTTTTCGAGGACTTGATACCGTCCTCGCTGACCTTGCCGAAATCGGGTTCAATGCTGAATGGACATGTCTACGAGCGTCCGACATCGGAGCGCCCCATAGACGCGAACGCCTCTTTTTGCTTGCTTCCAACATTGACAGCATCGGACGCCAAGGGTCCAAACCTGAGCGGGGGGAAAGCCCAATCGACTCATTCGCTAGTGACCACACTCAAACTTTTGCCAACACTGACAGCAAGCAACTATGGATCGAACAAAAGCTCAAGCATGGGTGCGGCGGTGAGGCCAAGTGTGCGGGGCATAATCAAATTGCTTCCAACGGCACGAGCCCAGATGGGAGAGGATCGAAATATCCGATTGTGGAAACGTCCGATCGATCAACCACAGAATCTAGAAAATGCTTTGGCACGGTTGACTGGGGTGAATATACCCCCGCAATCCAAAGGTGGGAACAAATTTCAGGTCCAAGTCCAGAGCCTTCCGGGAGCGACGGCAAAGTAAATGCAGATTTTTTGGATTGGTTCATGGGCTTTCCGATTGGGTGGACCGATGTGGGAATTTCTCAAGCAAATCGCATTCGATGTGCAGGGAATTCGGTTCTGCCCCAAGTAGCAAGACTTGCATGGAACGTGCTTCAGAAACAAAAAAGAGGGGGGTAACCAAATGATGGAAGAAACAGTTGACGACCTACTCAGGGCTTCACAGCAGGCAGAGCTTCAAGAGAAAGCCAACGCGCGTCGAGAACAGATCGCATGGGACTTAGAACACCTTGCAATGGATGTGCGCATAGACCGAAATAGCCCTCTGTGTGCCTTCATTGTCTTTATCGAGCCCGATAAGACCACGATGCACTATGCAGGCAAAGACATCGATTGGGATGACGTAGGCGAAGCACGAATGGCTTTCATGGACATGAACCATGCCAAGTTCCAATCGGCGGAGGTGAAGTTGAGGCCAGACGAGGTCGTCATCGAACGTTCCATTCAGCGCAAAGTTTTGAAAGAGATTGAGGAGCGCAAGATAGCGGCGCGCCATACGGAGTTTGCCTACAAGTGCCATTGGTGCGACTACCGCAGTAAGACGCGTCGAGGTAAGGAACAGCACGAACGTATTCAACTCAAACAGGGTTGCATTGAATGCGGAACACCTCGTTGCAAAGTCAGGGGAGCGAGTTACGACTATTCCACCGACTACAAAGGCATCATGACTTGTCAAGACTGCTGGAAAAAGTGAAGCCGTATTACGAAGACGATCACGCTCAGATATTTTTAGGCGATTGCCGCGAAATCGCTGAATGGCTGTCGGCCGATGTCCTGCTGACCGATCCGCCTTACGGCATGGCTTACACGTCTGGATGGAATGACCGGACCATTGCAAATGACGACGACACGTCAGCACGTGATGAAGCTCTTAAGTTGTGGGGGGGTCTAAGCCTGCTTTAGTCTTCGGCAGATGGGATCAACCTCATCCTGTGAATACGAAAGTGATGCTCACCTGGGATAAAGGGAACTGGCCGGGTATGGGCGACCTGTCTTTGCCGTGGGGACCATCGACCGAGGAGATATATGTCTTGGGGTCAGGGTTTGTCGGCAAGCGTTCGGGAACCGTCATTCGCAAAGACCGTTTGACTGGCAACACGGTTCACCCAAATGAAAAGCCTGTCGGCTTATTGCATAAATTGCTCAATCATTGTCCCGCTGGCATGGTCGCCGATCCGTTTTGCGGATCAGGCAGCACATTGCGCGCGGCCAAAGACCTGGGACGTAAAAGTATCGGTATTGAAATATCGGAAAAATATGCTGAACTTGCAGCGCGTCGTCTTGGGCAAGAGGTACTTTTCTAAGTAAGGTTTACATCGATACAAAGTAAGATATGATGTAAGACATGTCCTACCAAAACACACTTGACGACGTTTGGTCGGACCTAGGTTACAAAGCACCAGGTCCACCCGACGAACCCTCTAGACCCTGTTCAAAGCAAGAAGCTCTACAAGGTCTAGCCCAAGCGCGTGCGATTCTGAACAACACACCAGCGGAGAGAGAACATGATGAACAAGCGGCGTAACGCGTGACTCAATTCAAGGTAGGAGATCGCATAGTACGAAAGTCGACGGGTCAGACCGGTATTGCTGGTGAATCAGTGAATCAGGGCCGCCAATATCCGAATCAGCGATGGATGAAATTCGACGATAATGGTATCCAAACTCCTGTTGAAGAAACAGACATGGAACGCGTTCTCACCCCCGCTGACTTAGGTAACCATATCGATTACCAGGCCATGCAACCGGAGCTACGCGAAGGCGATTGGGTTTCTGCTGATGGGTTCGGCGAAGGAGAGATCATTCGATTACTTGCTCCAGAGACTGGGGTTGCGCTCGTCCGTATGGATTCATTCAGCAAACTGGTTCAACCAGACGATGACGGAGAGGTTTTCATCGCTCTCAATCTCCTCTCCAAGGTAGAACCAGAGGTAGTTCAGAGCGATCCTCTTATTGAGGCAATCATCACGGCTCTCCAACCTGGTGGCGAACGCGCTCGATCTCGCCGACATCGAGATTGTCATCGGCCTTGTTGCAGGCTTGATCGGCGGCCTCACTATTCTGGTTTCGATGCTGCGCCAGGAGCGGGCTTTCGCCTATTGCTCCAGCCCTTCCGCTTCCTGGAACTGCCCGAACTGGACCGCAACAAATTGGCCAGAGAATTGGAAGCCCTCGTCCGCGCCGGCGCGCCCGAAGAGGAAGAGTAAGACCTCTCACATAAATCCTGAGGACAGAGTAGGTGGTGTAAACGCCTGTTAACGACATCCATCCGACTCATTGGCATGAGGGGGATTGCGCGAATATCACTGATGTTTGGAACTCAAGGCAAGATATGTGTACATCGCAAC
>Ga0137403_10001550_pt1 | contig 28851 bp, 24 predicted proteins | sample CZOMad2_1_16fung_FD_122057 | JGI IMG/M metagenome (GOLD analysis project Ga0137403, IMG submission 122057) | Vadose zone soil fungal communities from Angelo Coast Range Reserve, California, USA - CZOMad2_1_16fungal (Hybrid Assembly) | ecosystem: Environmental > Terrestrial > Soil > Vadose zone... | reverse complement strand
CTGGCCGGTCCGCAAACTCTCGATACATACTCGCAAGCTTCCTTCAGCGAGGGTGGACGATGCTTAGTGTCGTGCGCGTCGCTGGCCACGACATGGACCAATCCCTGCTCAAGCAGCCGGTCGGCGAACGCCTTGGACTGCTTGCCGAAGCGACCCAGGAACGACGCCGCCGTGACCTGCACCAGGCATCCCGACTGGGCCCAGGTCTCGAGCTTATCCAGCTTTTTCTGAAGCAGGGTGTTCCGCTCCGGATGCGTGATGATCGGCGTCATGCCGGCGGCCTGCATCTGGTAAAAGACATCATCCGTGGTCTTGGGAATGAGCATATCGGAAAACTCCACCAGAACGTAGCTCTTGTGGTTGATCGTATATTTGGTGGGGTTCTACAGCGAATCCTGAATATTGTCGTAGGAGAGGTGGAAGTCGCAGCCGGTATGAATCCGGATAGCGCCGTCGATCGCCTGGCGCAGCTCCCGCAGTCTCTCGGCGATTACTTCCGGCTGGAATTTATACTCGTGATTGGCGTGAGGGCTGGCGACAATGTCCGTTGTTCCACTCTCGGCCGCCAGCCGCAACATGGCGACAGACTCTTCCAAAGTCTTGGCGCCGTCATCCAGCCCGTGCAGGATGTGGCTGTGGACATCGACCAGGTTCAGATAAACATCTCCTCATCCTGCGTGGCGTGGTCGACAGAGGCGCGATTCCGGTGCGCCAGCGCCGACAGCGCCGCGCGAACTCCGGAAACGACGCCGTTAATCTCCCGCACGGGCTTCAAAATCGTGCTCTGAACGGCCATCGTGGTTTCCTGCACCCGGTCCACGGTGTCGCTTACAAGGATGTCGACGCGGTCGATCTGCAGCCGCGCTCGTTCGGCCGATCAGGCCGACCTTCTTCGGCAGATTCCCTCGGTCGACGAGTTACTTGCCCGGCCACGACTCGCTTCCCTCGCGAAGCGCGTGGATCGCAGTGTGCTCGTCGAAGTCACTCGTGCGACGCTCGCCGAACTGCGCGCCAAAATCGCCGGCGGGCAACAAGTCGTGCTGCTGTCGCTGGGTGCCACTTCGCTCGAAGAACACATCGGCTCCGCCGTCGAACAAATCCTTTCGCGATCGCTGCAACCGGTGATCAACGCCACCGGCGTAATTCTGCACACCAACCTCGGCCGCGCCCCGCTCACCGACGCTGTCGTCGAGGAATTCCGCCGCACCGCCACGCAGTACAGCAACCTCGAGTACGATCTGGCAGCGGGCGCCCGCGGCAAGCGCGACGTGCACACCTCGCAACTGCTGGAGCGTCTGACCGGCGCCGAATCCGCCATCGTCGTCAACAACTGCGCCGCCGCGGTGCTTCTCGTACTCGCCGCTCTTGCCAAAGGCGGCGAAGTCGTTGTCTCGCGGGGCGAGCTGATCGAAATCGGCGACGGCTTCCGCATCCCGGAAATCATGGCGGAAAGCGGCGCCACCTTGCGCGAAGTCGGAACTACCAATCGCACGCGCATTGCCGACTACGAAAGCGCGATCAACGAAAAGACACGCCTGCTGCTGCGGGTGCATCCGTCCAACTTCCAGATCACCGGCTTCCACGAAAAGCCGTCGCTGGAAGAGTTGGCCGCGCTGAGCCAACGCACCACCCTGCCACTGGTGGAAGATCTTGGTTCGGGTTGCCTGGTCGATCTCTCCGCCGCAGGAATCACCGAGCCGCTGGTGCGCCACAGCATCGACGCCGGCGTCTCCGTCGTCATGTTCAGCGGCGACAAGCTCCTGGGCGGCCCGCAAGCTGGCATCATCGCCGGGAAAAAGGAAATCGTCGCTCGCGTCCGCCGCCACCCGCTGTTCCGGGCGCTCCGCGTCGACAAGCTCACCACCGCCGCGCTCGAAGCCACTCTGGGCGTGTACCTCCGCGGGTCGCTCGACGAAATTCCCGCGCTGCGCATGATTCGCATGACCACGCAGGAACTCAAACGCCGCGCGGAAAATTTTCTGCGCGAGCTCACTCCACAAGTGCCGCTCGGCGAGGTGGAACTCGAAATCACCGACGGTGCCTCTCTCGCTGGAGGCGGCTCCACTCCCACCCAATCGCTGCCCACCAAAATCATCCGCATCGCCAGCGCGCGTTACTCCGCAGCGGAGCTCGAACAGCGTCTCCGCCGCGCCCCTGCTGGCATCAATGTAATCGCCCGCGTCGAAGACGACCGCCTCATCCTCGACCTCCGCACGGTCTTCCCCGAACAAGAACCCGCCCTAATGCAAACTGTAGCCGCTGCGCTTCGCTGAATTTCCAGGCATTCGCAAGATAGATACGAAATCGAAGTGATGAGGTAATGAAGTAACGAAACGCCGCGACGCGTTGCAATTTTGCTGGTGCGCAGGAAGGACACTCGGCTGGTTAACATTTTGCCCCCTCCCCCGCCATTTTTTGTAAGTGCGGATTCTAAAGGACTTTAAGTGCTTCGTTTTTGGATCTGCGGATTGTAAAGGAGTTACGCAGTCATTTTTCAGATCTGCGGATTCTAAAGGGATTAGCAAAGAGCGAGCAGGAGGTAACGAGCGGCCGGCGGGCAGAAATTGTCGAGCATCGGATGCGGCGTACACGGGAGAGCCTACCACACGGATATCGACTGGCTAAGTACTATGCAGGGAGTGGTGGGAATTGGGCCGTGAGTGGAAGCTGGGAGGCTTTGAGCGGCGACGGGCGCTGCGTAACAAACCGACCTGTAGCACCCAACATCTGCGTAGCAGAAGTAGCGGCTCGAATCAGGTCGACTCAACTCGCACCCTTAGGGCCGAAGGGATGCGGCACTCAAAATCGTCTTCGTGCTTACGCCTGCGTCACCCACCCCACGGAGCAAGCTAGTCCGGAGCAACGTCAAGATCACACTGTTTTTGATATTCAATGTGGGGCGATACCCATTCTTGCCATTGCTTCTTGCTCATGTTCCAGCTGAGCTTTGAACAGATAATTTTGGCCCAGCGGTCCGGCCCCGGCCATACCAAGATTGTATTTGTATCGGCAGTGACGAAGAAACCTCCGCCAGGAGCAATGGCGACCGATTGAATCTCGCTGTTCCCATGCCCATGGAAACCTTTTCCAATCAGGACATGCTCGACGCCATCCCACAACTGGACTTGCCCGCGCTCGCCTCCGGTGACGATCAAACCTCCATCTGCGCTGACATCCATAGAAGTGAGCTTTTTGACATTGCGAAAGCCCATGCGGTATTTGAACTCTTCCTGCTTCTTCAGACCTGCGACCTGCGCGTGGCTGAGCACAGAGGAATCCCACTCCAAAACACTGCCATCCGGTCCAGCCGAGAGCAGCCATTTGCCCTTGCCCCAGGACAGCGCCTTGACGGCGTCGCTGTGGCCGGTTAGTACACGTTCGAGCGCAACTTTATCGGGATCGCGAGTCAGAATACCGGGCAAAGAATCTCCCACGGCCACCTGCTTCCCGTCGGCGCTGAAGCCGACGGCGTAGAGTTCGTAGCCCTCCACATGTCCTTCGCGCTTCTCCAGAGTTTGCTTGGGTGCGCCGGTCGCGGCATCCCAAAGGCGGACAGTGCCGTCCCTGCTGCCTGCAGCGAGCGTTTTGCCATCGGGGGAAATCGCAATCGAGCGAATGGGACCGGCGCCATTCACTATCTCATGAGCGTCATGTTTGGCGTCGGTCTCCCAGCGTATCAGGCGACCGTCGTCACCACCGGAGATCAACTGGACCCGGTCTGCAATGCGAATGTATGCGAGCGCGCGAACGGCACCCTGGTGCGCACTCCAAGCGGGAACGGCCTCGTCGTTCCTCAAAGGTTCTTCGTTTGCCGCCGGGCTGTTCCACACATGGATAAAGCCCTGGTCATCGCCTGCGGCGACGGTGAGACCGTCGGGGCTGACCGCAACCTTAGTTACCCTGCCCGCAGTCTTCAAGAGCAACTCGGCGATCGAGAAGCTGCTGTTGGCCGGGCCCCAGATACGAATGGATCCCTCCTGCCCAGTAGAAGCCAGGCGCGTCCCATCGGCGTTCCACGCGACGGCCAGAACTAGTCCTCCATGCCCCAAGAAAGTGCCCTCGGGAATCACGTCAAACTCGCGGTCGTGGGGAACCGCCGACACGGCCCCAGGGGTCTTCGAGGGGATGCAGGAGTTTTCCTTAGAAATCCGGAACAGCCGGACATTTCCATCGGCGCCAGCTGCGGCAACCAAATCGGCAGTGGGTTGGACGGCGATGCCGTAAATCCTTATTTCCTGCTGCTTGCTCTCTTGCACGCGGCATCCGCGTTGGACGTTCCATACGATGATGCGGCCGTCATCGCCGGCAGAAATCAGCCGGGAGGGGTCGGTATCCGAGAATTCGACCTGTTGAATCGTTGCGACGTGTCCTCGCAGTTCGCTTCGAGGGGTGGCATGCGAATTTTTAAGGTCGTCCACATCCCAGATGCGGATCACCGTGTCCTCGCCACCCGAAGCTATCGAGCGACCGTCCGCACTGACAGCAACACCAACCACGGCTCCATTCTGGAGGGGACTCCCATACATCTGCCCAGACTGGACATCCAACACACGGATTATTTTGTCGCTTCCGCCGGACACGACGAACTCCGCCCCTTTTCTGCCTCCGTACGCCACGCTGTAGATATTCGCTGCCTGACCCCAAATCTGTCCCCCGGGCCACCTCCTCAGGATGGAGCGCTTGGCGACGTCAAAAACACAGACTAAGCCGGTGCCGTTCGCATCGTCATTCCGAATGTAGCCCGCCGCCAGCCGCTCGCCATCGCTACTGAACGAGACGGTCCAAACCGCTTCCCCGCGCGGCGGATTACAATCCAACGGTTCTCCCATTTGGCGATAATTTTCGCCGTCCAAAAACCGGAGGCGGCCGTCTTCTCCACCGACCACTATCGTTTTGCCGTCGGGACTGTAACTCAAGGCGGGAGTGGGCATGAGGGAATCCAGCGTAACCGCTTTGCGAAGGTGGCCGGTGTTCTCCAGCACCCAATGAAGGGCGGTCAGGCTTGCCGCCCTGGCCTGCGACATGCCTTTGTCGTTGGCGGTCAAGCGAAACGCAGCGAGCCCGCGGTACATGGTTTGCTCCAATGGCTCGCGGCCCACACCCAGAGCCAGCCGGCCCTCCGCAAGGCGAGCGGTATCAACCGCCACGGCCGCGTTGAGCTTCATCTTTTCTTTTTCTCTCCACAGCCACAGGCCAGCTAGCACCAGCATGAAGCTGACAACAGCGGCCGCAGTCGCGATATTGCGGTTGCGGGTGGCAGCCTTAAGACTGCGACGCAGCTGTTCACTATGAGCGCGCTCCTTGTCCCGCTCGGCTTCGGCCTCTGCAGCCTTGCGCTCCTGTTCGTGCTGACGTTCCCGGAGCAACCGTTGGTCGCGAGCCTTGGCAATCACCGGTACCAGGCGATCGTGAATCAATTCGATGCGCGCGGTATCGGCATGAGAGACGATGCGCAGCAACCGGAACCTGTCGGTCAACGCCGCCAATTGCGTTGCGGTCAATTTTTTCTTATCCAAGGCTTCCTGCTTTGGATAGTCCCCGCGAAAGCCACCCTGAATCAGCTTGCCCTCAATAAACTGCGCCACGTCCGGAGGACCTTTCACCTCTGGATCCGCCAGCGCATCTCGATAGAACTCTTCCAGAATGCCCTCACCAGCTCCTTCAAGCAGGGCCTTGTCGATTTTTGCCCCAGGCGCTCGGCGGCGATTGAGTTGCGTGCAACACAGGCTGAGTAAAACCGGCTCGACGGCCATTTCGGAGGCACCGTTCGATACTGCGGAACCATCCGGTCTTGCCACAAAATCAACAATCTGAGCGGCGATATTCTTGTCGAGCACTGCTTTTCCGGACTCTTCCACCCCTTTGATGGCGGCAGAACGCGACAACGGTTCCAACCGCAAATAGCTCTTCAGCAGTGAAGGAACTTGTTTTTCCCAGGTGCGCATTTCGGGAAGGAAGTCTTCACGGAAAGAAAGGACGATTCGATAGTGCTGGGTGAACAAGTCGAGCCGGGACCGCCGTTCCCCGGCCGTTTCCGCCGCTACCTCGGCGGGGATGCGATTCTCGATCAGGTCCGCCAAATCGTCGAAGACCCGCCGGATGAGGTCGAGGTTACCGCCGCTCCGGGAAAAGAGCTCTTCGAATTGGTCGAACACCAGCACCGGAGTCAGCAGGTAGTTGTCCGCGCTCCAGAGTTCCGGGTTCTTGCGGTGCAGGTATTCCCACAAGGATTGAGTGGTGGCAAACTCGGGAAACTCCGCCTTGGCCGTTTTGAGAGCGTCTTTCAAGCCTTGCTTTGCTTGTTCCAGGGGTTCTTTCAATCCACCGGAAAAATCGAGGCGCAAATACACCGGCAAGTAGTGCTCGACACGCAATAGCGGGAACAAGCCAGCTTCCAAGAGCGACGTCTTGCCTAATCCCGACTTGCTGTAGACCATCGTTAACGGCGACAAACGGATCAACCGCAGGAGTTCCGCGGCTTCCTGCTCGCGGCCCTTGAAGAAATCCCTGGAATCTTCGCCATACGCATCCAAGCCGGGCCAGGGATTTTCCGGGTCTAGTTTGGCGCGTTTCCCCGCAGCTCGCTCTTCCCGAACCTCGGCTGCGTCCATCACGCCATCGCGGCCTGGAGTCATAGCGCCTCATTCCCCCGGCGAGCGTCGCGCACGAGATCCCGGAGCTTGGCGACCAACTGGTCGTCCGGAGCACCCTCGGGCGCGTGGCCGAAGTGCAAATTCTGCTGTCCCCACTTCCAGACGCTCTCTTGGCGGAACTTCTCAGGCCCGTACTCAACGTCGACGATGATTGGGAAAAGGAAACTGCGGTTCATGGCTCTTTTGACCTGAGTGGCTTCGTCCCACTCGGTGAAGACGAAGCCCTCCTCGCGGCTGTCGGCGGCGCGCGAAAGCAGCGGCAGGAAATAGCGGCAGCAGTGGATGCCGTCGATGATGCGGCGTTTGTAGTCCTCGCCTGGCTCAATGGTTTTGCGGTCGAACCACACCTCGTTTTCGGTCACGCCCAGCCCGAGCAGTGCCTGGTACAGTTTTTCGACTCGGACGCGGTCAGTCTGCCGCGAATAGCTGATAAAGAACATCACGCCTCGCGAGGCAACCTCTTCTTCCTTGCGAGCTGGATCCGCTCCTGACCCGGCGCCATGCTCGGCCATCCAACGCCGGTGCAGCTCAGCGACAAACTCCACCGGCGGGTCTTGCGACAGGACCTCGGTCTCTTTGCTATAGCTGCGGAGAAAGCGCGTGAGACTTTCTTCAGGGTGCAGGGGCTCGATCATCCACGACCGATTGTCGCGTTCGGAAAGCCGCTTGCGATTTGTCGCCCGCATGAAAAACCGGGTGAGCCAGTCCGGGAAGTTGCAGCCAACCAAGAGCAGATTGCGCTGCTGCAGTTCATCGAGAAAACCGGATGGAACATGGCTGCCGCGAGTGATGACATTGTGGGCGTACTCCAGCAAGTCTTCGTCGTGGATTGCGAACATGGGCGCCGAGCGCGCCTTGCCGAACAGATACAGAAGATGTGCTTCGCCGCGGGTATCGTTCCAGTCGCGGGGCAGGTCTCTGCCTTCACTGGTTGGCAAGTTCGGCGAGTGAACCACTTCCCGCACCGCACAGCGACGGCACAGGCTGCGGGAAAGCAGATCATCGGGCGTTAGGGTCACGAACAAACGAAAATCGGCGATTTCCGATAATTGACGAATGGGCGCGGGTATGACGAAATCCGCGCTGGAGGTCACAGCACTGATGGCGTGATGTACACACTCGTACAATTCCTGAATTTCCTGCGCGTCGACAACGCCTTTCAACCGCGCAACCAACTCGTTGAGTTCTCGAAATGGCGGGAGCGCGTCTGGAAACGGCGGGAGCGGGGCCTTCCCATTCTCCTGGCGAGAGGATTCAAAATCCTCAATCACACGCTGGGTAATCTGGGCCTGAAGAGAGCTCTGTCCGTCGGCGCTTACGAGAAGACGAGTTCCAATGACGGGGACGACATTACCCTCATGGATCTTCTCAAGCAGCCGTTTCCAAGCTGAATCTTTCATGTCCAAGCCTCGGACGAGCCAAAGGAGCCGACCGCACGGCGCTCACCGTGTCAAATACAGATAGTGCCCGATATTACGCCTAGGCCGTGGGTGTCCTAAGAGTTTAATCGGGAAAATGGAATGGTATACCGCTGATGGTGGACTAATTGTCGAGTGAGTGAACTCGGGGAGAGTTGGCGCTTGTGTGGCAGGATTCGCTGAGACCGGAGAAAAACGGATGGGAGAATTTGCGGGTGATCAAGCCTTCACAGTGTCTCCCGTATTCGCAACGGGAACCGTCGCAACCGCCTCCTTGGCGCGCGTGGTGGTAATCACCACAACGCTGACCAAAACAAACAGACTGCCCACAATCGTGCGGAGTCCCAGCGCTTCGCCACCAAGAAAATAACCAACCAGCACGGCCACGACAGGATTCACGTAAGCGTAAGTGCCAACCTTGGTCGGCGACTCATGATGAATGAGCCAAATGTAAGCGGTGAATCCGACGATCGAGCCGGCCACGATCAGATACAGCAGAGCAAACCAAACGCCGCGGGAGACGCTTTCCGGGTGAAAATTGCGGAATTCACCGAGCGGGGCTGCGACCACCGCGAGCATGATCCCGCCAACCAGCATCTGCACTCCGGAGCTCATTGCTTTGGATGGCGGCAAGGGGAGTTTGCGAGTGAGGGCCGACGCAATCGACCAGGTGAATGACGCGATGATCAGCGCGACTGCGCCGGCCCGATCGATGGGAGCGCCGCCCAGATTCAACGAGCGGCTCATCAGCACCGCCACGCCGCCTATTCCAATCAGCAGCGCCACCGCCAGGCGGACGGTGAGTTTTTGCGTTCGCAGCAAAATGATTTCTGAAAGCGCCATAAAAACTGGGATCAAAGCCAGCATGACGGCCGCGATTCCGGAAGGCACTCGTTGCTCGGACCAGAACAACAAGCCGTAGTCGAGAACGAAGATCAGGGTGGCTAGCGTGAATGCGGACGCCCATTCGCGTCCTCGCGGCAAGCGTTCGCCCCGCGCGATGGTCCACAGGCAAAGAACGAGCCCGGCTACCGAAAAACGCATCGCGGCGAACAGAAATGGCGGCACCTCGCGGACTCCCACGCGAATGGCGAGGAACGTGGAGCCCCATAAAAAATAAATGATCGCGAAGGCCAACAGCGTCTTCCACGTGGGACGATGGGTGCCAGTTGCCATAACAAAGTATGCATTCAGTAAGGGCGCAGTTCTACTGCTGCGCCCGCGATTGCAGAGCCAAATCGGCCTATGTCGAAAAAAAGAATTGTGGTCGAACTGTTAGAATCCCAGGCGAGGAGAAAATCGACACGTGAAGGCCTTCCAGATTGGCGACGGCAAGCTGAAATCCGTTTCGAGACCGCTGCCGAATCTGCGCCCCGGCTGGGCGCTGGTCCGAGTCCACCTGGCCGGAATTTGCAACACCGACATCGAAATTCTGCGGGGATACCACGCTTTTCACGGCATTCCCGGCCACGAATTCGTAGGCGAAGTATCTGAGGTTCGGGGCGTTTCCTCGCGTGAGCGACGCCGATGGATTGGACGCCGCGTCACCGGCGAAATCAATGTCTCGTGCGCGGCCTACGGGTTCTCCCTCTGCGAATTCTGCCGTCGCGGCCTCCCGACGCACTGCGCCCGACGAACTGTTCTGGGCATCGTCCATCACGATGGTGCGTTCGCCGAATACCTAGCGCTACCGCTCAGGAATCTTCACCGCATCCCCGATGCCATAAGCGATGGGCAGGCCGTTTTTGTCGAGCCCCTGGCCGCGGCGTGCGAAATCCTGGATCAGGTAAAGGCAAGCAATTTCGGTGAGGCGGCAGTCCTGGGAGACGGCAAGCTCGCGCAACTGATCGCCCGTGTGCTGCGCACGGCGGTCCCGCGCGTGGTGATGTTCGGCAAGCACGACGGCAAATTGGCGCTGGTCCGCCGGGCGCGAATCGAAACCAAGCGCGTCGCCGGCGACGCGAGTGATCTGAAACGCAGAAAGGAAACGTTTCCGCTCGTCGTGGAAGCCACCGGTTCGCCTACCGGCCTGACCCTGGCCCAGCACATGACGGAGCCGCGTGGAACGCTGGTGCTAAAATCCACCTTCCACGGTGCCGCGCCGGTGGAAACCTGGCCGATCGTCGTAAAAGAAATAACGGTGATCGGGTCCCGTTGCGGACCTTTCGCTAAAGCGATCGCGTTGCTTCGGTCCGGCGAGGTGGACCCTACACGCTTGATCACGCGGACTTTTCCGCTGACGGAGGCGCCCGACGCGATGCAATTCGCGCAAGAATCAAATGTGATGAAAGTGTTGCTAGAACCAAATTCCGACGTGACTCGCTAACACTTCCTAAGGCCTCCCATTCCGACGTTATACTGGGACGCCAGCCCCGAGGAGACCGGCAATGGGGAATCCGCAACCTCTCGAGGTCGCGATGGATTTTATCAAGCGTATCAATGCAGGCGACGTGAACGCGTTGTGCGAACGGATGACGGAAGGTCACATTTTTCAGGACGCGCTGGGCAAGCGGTTTATCGGGCGCGAAACCATGCGGCAGGGTTGGACCATGTACTTCAAGACGGTGGCCGACTACCAGATACATGCGGTGGAATTTTTCCAGACCGACGACCGGCTCGCAATCTTCGGCAGCGCCAGCGGTAGATATGCCGGCGGCAGCGCAGCGAACGGAAACTTCTGGGAAGTGCCCGCGGCATGGAGAGCGGTGGTCCAAGGTGCGCTGATTGCGGAGTGGCGCGTTTACGCGGACAATCAGCCGCTGCGCAAGCTGATGGGAGAAAGCGTGCCGTAGGATTGGCACCCACGCCACGCTGCGCTTTCACAAATTTCATGAACGAACGCGAACTTCAGAAACTATTGGAATCGGTGCGCTCCGGAGAAGTTTCTCCGGCGCGTGGACTCGAACGTTTGAAGCACCTGCCGTTCGAGGACCTTGGCTTCGCGAAAGTGGATCACCACCGGGCGCTGCGGCAGGGCTACGCCGAGGTGATCTTCGGCAAAGGCAAGACGCCGGAGCAGGTGGCCGAAATTGTGCGTTCGATGGTGCGGCATCAAGATGGACGGCAAAATATTCTGATCACGCGAGCGAATGACAAGATTTTCGCGGCGGTGCGCCGCGTCAAGTTAGGCCGAGGCGTCGCCAAGGCATCAGGCAAGAAACCAGCTAAGGGCGGCGCAGCGGAATTTCACCCGCTATCCGGCGTGATTACCGTGGAACGCACTCGTGAAATTTCCGGCAAGGGCACGATTTTCATCGTTTCGGCAGGGACGAGTGACATCCCCGTCGCGGAAGAAGCGACGCTGACCGCGCGCATGATGGGCAACCGCGTCGAACATCTCTACGATGTCGGTGTCGCGGGAATTCACCGTTTGCTGGAGCATCGCGAGAAATTGACGAGCGCTCGCGTGATCATTTGCATCGCGGGGATGGAAGGCGCGTTGCCGAGTGTCGTGGGTGGGTTGGTGGGCGTGCCGGTGATCGCAGTGCCGACCAGCACGGGTTACGGCGCGAGCTTCGGTGGCGTGGCGGCGCTGCTCGGCATGCTGAACAGTTGCGCATCCAATGTGACGGTCGTGAATATCGACAACGGCTTTGGCGCCGCTTGCGTCGCATCCTGCATCAATCGGCTCTAACGATCTCGGAAAGCGAGTTCGCCATGACCGTGAAGGAAACCGGACGGGCACCGCATGAGCCGATGCGTCTCGTCTTCGCCAGCGTTGGATGGATCGGCTTCGGCATGGGTGTCGCTCCGGCTACGGTATGGCACGATCTGGCACCTTGCCCGCCGTTCGCATGCCGGTGCAGTCCATTCCCTTCCCCTGCAGCAGGGATGGGCTGGGCGGAATCGAGCTCCTAGCCAGCGCGATTCGCTCGAACGCCTTCGGCAGTCCTCAAAAGAAGGGCAAGCGACCAGCAGGGCTTTTCCGATTTGAGGCCATGCGGTTGGCGGGAGGACCGGATAGGGGTGGAGTTGACATCCAAAACAGCGGCTGACAGACTGATTCTACCCGCACAAAATGCCACAAACCCAAGGACAAACCGTAACCGTAGGTGTGACCGGAGCCAGCGGCGCAATTCTGGCGCAAAAGACGCTGCTTCTGCTTGAAGCGGACGCGCGCGTCGCCCGCGTTCACTTGGTGGTTACGGAAACGGGCCAGCGGCTCTTCGCCGAAGAACTCGGTATATCTGCTGGCGATCTGAAACAGTTACCTGCGCGGATCCTCAGTGGATCCAGCAAAAAAATTGAAGTGTTGGCCAACAAGGACGTCGGAGCATCGATCGCTTCGGGTAGTTACGACGTAGATGCGATGGTCGTTATTCCGTGCTCGATGGGAACGCTTGCGGCTGTCGCCAACGGCATCAGTGATGATCTTGTCGCCCGCGCGGCAGACGTGATGCTCAAGGAATCGCGTAAGCTGGTCCTTTGCATCCGGGACACGCCGTTCAACCGTGTGCACCTTGAAAATATGTTGCGCGCACAAGTGGCCGGCGCGGTGATCATGCCCGCGATTCCGTCGTTTTATCATCAGCCGAAGACGATTGACGACCTAGTCATGCAATATGTGTGCCGCGTACTCGCGCAAATCGGTTTGCCGCAAGAGAAAATGTATCGCTGGAGCGGAACGGCCGCATCGAAAGAGGCCAAAGCGTGAAGAGTTTTCAACGATGACGACGAATCGTATTCGCACGGTGCTCGAGATGATCAAGTTCGAGCACTCCGTGTTTGCGCTGCCGTTTGCGCTGACGGGTGCGCTGCTCGCGGCACGCGCCACACATCAGCCTCCCAGCGGCTGGCCGACGATGCGGCAGATTCTATGGATCGTGATCGCGATGGTTGCGGCGCGGTCGGCAGCGATGACCATGAACCGCATTGCGGACATTCGCTACGACCGCGAAAATCCCCGCACGCGGCTGCGAGCGCTGGCCACGGGCGCGCTGTCGGTCTCGTTCGCATGGATTTTCACACTTATCGCCATTGCGGTTTTTCTGCTTGCGGGGTGGCAACTCAATCCGCTGGCATTGAAACTGGCGCCTGTGGCGCTGGGCATTCTCTTCTTTTATTCATTCACCAAACGATTCACGAACTGGTCGCATCTTTTTCTGGGCTTTGCGCTGGGAATTTCGCCCGCGGCAGCCTGGATCGCGGTCACCGGCGGGCTGGATTTGCGCATGCTCATCCTTTGCGCTGCGGTGACGTTGTGGGTCGGCGGCTTCGATGTGCTCTACGCTTGCCAGGATATCGACTACGACCGGCGGGCCGGGCTGTACTCGGTGCCCAAGCGCTTTGGAGTCGCGCACGCGCTGTGGATCGCTCGCACCATGCACGTCGGCGTTGTGGGATTGTTGGCATGGCTTGCGGCCAGCTTTGCGCTTCCCTGGCCGGCATGGGCTGGAATTGCGGTGGTGGGCGCTCTGCTGGCGTACGAGCATTCCCTTGTTAAGGCGGATGATCTCAGCAAGCTGGACGCTGCGTTTTTCGCGATGAACGGTTATATTAGTATATCGTTCCTGCTGTTCTGGGGCGCTGCTACTGCTGTTTGGCGCGTTTGAACGTTTCGGAACTTTTGAAGAGAAAAATGGCTGAACTGACGATTACCGACGCGCGGCTAAAGCCCATCGCTGGCAAAGTGCTGGCAGGAGAACGCCTGTCGGAGGATGACGGCATCCTGCTATACCGCTCACCGGACTTGCTGGCGGTGGGCTGGCTGGCGAATCACGTGCGCGAAAAGCGCCACGGTAACGTCACCTATTTCAACGTCAACCGGCACATCAATCCCACGAATGTTTGCGTCGCGCACTGCAAGTTGTGCGCGTTTGGCCGCGACGCGAGTTCGCCTGGGGCTTACACCTTTGCGCTCGAAGAGATCTATCAACGCGCGGAACAAGGCGTGCGCGAAGGCGCCACGGAATTTCACATCGTCGGGGGACTGCACCCCGATCTCACCTTCGATCATTATCTCGAGATGGTGCGCGGCCTGAAGCAGCGCTGCCCCACTGTCCACCTGAAAGCCTTCACCATGGTGGAGGTGCATTTTTTCTCGCGCATCGCCAAGATTTCCGTCGAGGAAGTACTGCAGAAGATGAAGGAAGCCGGCGTGGATTCCTGCCCCGGCGGCGGCGCGGAAATTTTTCATCCTCGCGTGCGCAAAATTATTTGCGATCACAAGACCAGCGGCCAGATGTGGCTGAATACCGCGCGGAAAGCGCACCAGGCGGGCCTGCATTCCAACGCAACGATGCTTTACGGGCACGTGGAAACCGAAGAAGAGCGCGTCGATCACCTGGTTAAACTGCGCGAACTACAAGACGAGACGCACGGGTTCGTCGCTTTCATCCCGCTGGCGTTTCACCCGGATAATACGCCGCTCTCGCACATACCGAGGACCACCGGCTATCTCGATCTTCGCAATATCGCGGTGTCGCGACTGCTGCTCGACAATTTCGAACACATTAAAGCGTATTGGATCATGTTGACTCCGAGCATCGCGCAGATCGCCCAGCGTTTCGGGGCCAACGATCTGGATGGCACGGTTGTGGAAGAAAAGATTTACCACGACGCAGGCGCCAGAACCTCCGAGTTCACACCGCGAGCCGAACTCGAACGGCTGATCCGAGCCGCCGGCCGGGTTCCCGTCGAGCGCGACACACTCTACCGTCCGGTCGACCGCTCGAAGATGCCACCAATCGTGCCAACGCCGCCACCCGGCCTCGTCTCGCTCACTCTTAACGTATAGGAAGCACTCAGTGAAGCGTGGCAGTGGATGCCACAACCTTCGCGACTAGTTCCTTGGGAAGCACCGCATACCCCTGATCCTGGGCAATTGTCTGACCGTTCCCGTAAACCCATTTGAGATAGTCCGCTACGGCACGGCCCCGCGCAGGGTCTTTCGCTTTTGCCGGCACGTAGAACCAGGTGAAGCTGCTGATCGGATAGCTTTCCTTGCCGGCGGCATTGGTAAGCGAAACGCGGAAATCATCGGTAATTTTGGCGGCCAGCGCGGCCGCAGCGATGGACTTCTCCATGGGCTTAACGAATTCGCCAGCGGCATTTTTGATGCGCGCCATACGCAGCGATGCGCGCTGCGCCAGATTCAGTTCCGTATATCCCATCGCGCCCGGCGTTGTGCGGACACGATCGGCCATGTCCTGCGAACGGTTGGCGCTGGCCCCCACGGGAAACTTCGGAGATTCCCCGCGTCCGGCTTTGGCCAGAAATTCCGGGCTCATTTTGCAGAGGTAGTCGGACAAGATGTAATTTGAGCCTTTGCCTTCGGTGCGATGGATGACCTGGATCGGCCGCGCGGTAAGTCTCAGCTCGGGATTGAGTTTCGCGATCGCGGGATCGTTCCACACTTTTATCTTGCCCAGAAATATATCGGCCAGCACCGGCCCGCTCAGGTGCAGTTCCCCGGGCGTGTCCGGCAAGTTGTAAACAATAACGATTCCAATCAGGACGGAAGGCAGCTGCAAGATCGGTACTGCGCTGTCCTTCAACCGCTTGTCCGGGATGGGCGCGTCGCCGCCGCCTATGTCGCCAACACCGGAGGTAATGTTCTGCGCGCTATCGGCGGTGCCCACCGGCAAGTAGCGAAATTGCACCGCCGGATGCTGCTTATGATATTCGTCTCCCCAAGCTATATACAGAGGCTCGGGAAGCGAGGATCCGGTAGCCACCAGTGTGATGGAATCTTGCGCATTGCCGACGGAGATGAATCCTGTCAGTAAGAGTGCCAGCAACGTACAGGTCTTGCGTGCGAATCGTTGGGTGGGCCTGATCACAATGTCGCCGTCCTTCGGAGCGGATAAAGAATCCAACCTCTCTATTATTAATGCGGTATCGCGTTTAAATAAGGTACCGCGCTTGCTCTGGCTGTCTTGGAAAAAGATCGCGGTAGGGTGCCGAAACACGTATTTGCGAGTCCGGAACTTTATACTGAAGCGCCGAGTCTCACTCGTTCCGCAGTTCTATACCGGGCCTTGCCGAACACGACTTGCAGAGGTGAAAGAGAGGAACTCGCGTGCGAACCATCCTGTTGTTGACGGTTTCCAACATTTTCATGACGTTTGCGTGGTATGGACACCTGAAATACCGGAGCGAGGCGTTGTGGAAGGTCATTTTTGTCAGCTGGGGGATCGCATTCTTCGAGTATTGCTTTCAAGTGCCGGCGAATCGCATCGGGTCCTATGAGTTTTCCGCGGCGCAGTTGAAGACGATTCAGGAATTCATCACGTTGGCTGTCTTTTCGGTATTTTCCATATTTTATCTGGGGGAGAAGTTGCGCTGGAATTATGCGGCGGGTTTTGCTTGCATGGTGTTGGGAGTCTTTTTTGTTTTCCACAAGTGGTGAGAGTCGGCCCATCCAACGTCACAGCCCGCGCGAGAACCGTTCCTGTCCGTCGTGTATACTCGGTCATTTCGTTATTCCCTCGGAGGCTCCTTGGCCGCTTCCCTCGCGGTACGCGCTACGACGTCCCTTGCCCTGCTGATCGGTTTCTATTTGTTTGCGATCGGGGTTGCGGGGGCACTGCTGGCCATCGCGTATTTCGTTGGCTATGAATCCGTGAACCACGGCACGGCGGCCGCTTTCAAGCTCGTGATCGCCTGCGTCGGGGGCGCGGTCATCATCCTCTGGTCGATACTTCCGCGTTTCGACAGGTTTGAGCCTCCCGGCCTGCGGCTGCGCAGCGAAGATCAGCCCGAGCTGTTTCAAATGATCGGCGAGTTGTCGGCAGCGACGCGCGAAGCGGTGCCTGCCGAGGTGTACCTGACCGGCGAGGTGAATGCCTTCGTAGCACAACGCGGAGGAATCATGGGGATCGGCAGCCGAAGAGTGATGGGACTGGGCCTCACGCTCATGCGCGTGCTGACCGTGCCTCAACTACGCGCCGTCCTGGCGCACGAATTCGGGCACTACTATGGCGGAGACACCCGCCTCGGACCAGTGGTTTACAACATGCGCGGAGCGATTTTCCGGACGGTAGTCAACCTGGCACGCCACGATTCGATTTTGAGCATTCTTCACAAACCGTTCGACTGGTATGGAGCGGGCGCGCTGCGCATCACCCAAGGGGTTTCGCGCAGCCAGGAGTATGCCGCCGACCAGCTTGCGGCCCGCACGGTGGGCGCCAAGGCGCTCGCCGACGGGCTGCGCATCATTCACGGCGCGTCGGCAGCCTACATTCCTTTCCTGAAGGATGAGTTGGGCCCGGTGCTGAAGCTTGGCGCCCGCCCTCCGTTTGCCGACGGTTTTGCGCAATTTCTCGCCAAGCCTCACGTGGCCACCGCGGTGGGCTCAGCGCTCGAACAGGAAATTGCGGAGGGGAGCGGAACGCCGTACGACAGTCACCCTCCGCTTCGTGAACGCCTCGCCCAACTAGATGGTTTGCCCCCAACTCGGGAAGGCGAAGCGGAGAACGATGCATCCGCGGTATCGCTGCTGCGGAACCTGAAAGCTCTCGAAGCGGAGCTTTTGATCCATTTGACCGGGGACGCCAAAATCAAGGCATTCCGGACCGCGTCATGGGAAGATGTCCGGACAGAAGTCTATCTTCCCGCGTGGCACGGCACGCTCGCCAATCATGCCGCGGATCTGCAAGGGTTGCGTCCAGCGGATTTTCCGCGGATTGTTTTAGACTTGGTTTCGTTTGGGCGAAAATTTGCGCCGCGCAACGAGTTGCCCCCCACAAACGCCTTGAAACAACGCGGCGCGCACATGCTGGGAGCCGCCTTAGCCTATTCACTGTACGCGCATGGGTGGAAGCTGCTTCCGGAGACGGAAGAGTTTTGCAGATTCCAAACCGGCGCGTGGATTCTGGACCCATTCGCAGCCACAACGAAGCTGGTAAACGGCGAACTCCAGCCGGAAGAATGGGACCGGCAATGCCACGAGATGGGGATCGCCAACTGGGACCTGGGCGATATCGAAAAACTACGGCCGGCTAGCTGAGACGACTTGGGTTCCAGGCCACCATGTCCTGGCGGCGTGCGAAATGCAGCAGCGGTTTTTGGGACGGCGTGGCGATGCCGGCGGCTTCGGTCATGGAGTTCTGCTGGAAGTTGGCTTCGGCGGGTTGCAATTGCCAGGGTTGATGATGAATTTCACCGCGGAAAATTCGGCCGCGCGAATTCGCGCTATAAAGGCAATAGCGCTCGGTCAGGAAACGCTCCAGCGAGCCTTTTTGAGCCTCGAAGGTTGCGCCGATTGGGCGATAGTCCGCTTGCAGAACGCAGGGCTGGGCGCCGTGATGCGTTCGCTTGCTGGAATAACGAATCCAGCCAGCGCGATCTTCGCACTGCATTTTGGCGCGAAAATACGGCAGATGAAACCATGCGCGGGCGATTGCGACTGCCACGGGATTTTTCGCGTCCAGGCTGAAGAACCAGACACCCGGCTTGCTCTGAGCGACCACATACGTGCGCACATTCAATTCAGGAAAGGCCGAAAGCCACGGCAGCGCTGGCGTCCCTCTTAGCCGCACGCCAGACATACGAAACGGGACGACCGCGATCCAAGCTTGCCCATCGAACGTGTCGATCGCAAGCTGCGCGGGAATGTGCGGGCGCAACAGCGCGGCATCGATGGGCCAGTGAGCGAACAGCAAGTCGTGCCACGATTGCGCCATGATCCATGGTGCTGCAGGTAGCGGCCAGGGACGATGTGCGGTCCGATCTAGCGGGCGGGGCATCAGAATTTATGGGCGCGTCTCGACAGCGTCATGCGATCAATATACCCTTCCGAAGAGCGCGAGAATCGAATTCTCGGCATTCGTTTTGATTTTTCAAATGGGCTGAAGCCTGCAAAAGGAGCAACAACATGCAACGCAAGGCAAGTGCGGTTTGGCAAGGCGACCTCAAAGGGGGCAAGGGAACGATTTCCACCGATAGCGGTACGCTGAAGCAGACGCAGTATTCCTTCAGCACTCGATTCGAGAACGGTGTGGGCACCAATCCCGAGGAGTTGCTGGCGGCGGCACATGCCGGCTGCTTTTCGATGGCTCTTTCCGGGCAACTGGGCGCCGCAGGTTTGACCGCCGAAAAACTGGAGACGACCGCGACGATTACGTTGGACAAAGTCGGCGATGGATTCAGCATCACGAAAAGTCACCTTGACCTCGTCGCTCGCGTGCCCGGCGCGGACAAGGCGAAATTTGACGCCGCGGTCAAAAATGCGGAAACCGGCTGCCCGGTATCGAAACTTTTCCGAGCGGAGATTTCTGTCAACGCCCGCCTGGAGTCTTAACGCGCCGCCAGCTTTTCGCGCGTTCCGCCGACAGGTACAATGCCGCTCATGATTACAGCTCCCGGCGCTTTCCTGGCGGGCATCGCGATATTTTTGATCGTGATCTGGGATGCGTTCGAGTCCATTATCCTGCCGCGCAGGGTGACGCGAAAATTCCGGCTCACTCGCGCTTTTTACCGGATCACCTGGCAGGGCTCGAAGTTTCTCGCAAGTCTCTTTCCCTCGCGGAAAACGCGCGAGACCCTGCTGGGTTTCTACGGGCCGATTTCGCTGCTGGTGCTCATCGGCGTTTGGGCCGTGGGATTGGTTCTCGGATTTGGGCTGATGCAATTCGGCGCAGGCTCCGCAATCAATGTGACCAGCGGCCAGCCTAGCCTATCCACGGACTTCTACCTCAGCGGGACGACATTTTTCACGCTGGGGCTTGGCGACGTGGTGCCGCGTTCGGGACTTGCGCGGGTACTGGTGGTGGTGGAAGCCGGCTTCGGTTTCGGATTTTTGGCCGCGATCATCGGCTACTTGCCGTTCATTTACGGTTCCTTCTCTAAGCGTGAGGTGGAGATTTCGCTCCTGGACTCGCGCGCGGGGACTCCACCCACTGCCGGTGAACTGCTCCTCCGGCATAGTTATGATGGCGGGCGAGATGCGCTGCGCGATTTGTTGAAGGATTGGGAGTTGTGGTGCGCGGAACTGATGGAGAGCCATCTTTCTTACCCGGTGCTGGCGTTCTTCCGGTCGCAGCACGACAACCAATCATGGATCGCGGCACTGACAGCGATCCTGGACGCCTGCGCGCTGCTCAAAGTGGGCTTCGAGGGCCCTTGCGAGCGCCAAGCGCAGCTTACATTTGCCATCGCGCGGCACGCAGTTGTCGATTTGTCGCAGGTTTTTGGCACGCAGCCGCGAGCGCTGCCTTACGAGCGTCTCTCGGCGGCGGATTCAACGCGCTTGCGCGACACGCTGGAGGAGCGGGGACTGCGCTTGCGCGCCACTTCGGAGGCCCAGGAGCAGCTGACAGCGATACGCAAGACCTACGAACCTTACATCTATGCGCTGGCATCCTACCTGAATCAGACGCTTCCCCCGTGGATTCCTCAAGCCAAAGGAAAGGACAATTGGCAAACGACGGCGTGGGGCGAAGCCGCCGGGCTCGTCGGCAAGAAAGTAGAAACGGTCATCCACGACGACCATTTCTGAGCGGGCGCCTTTTGGAATTGAAGGATTTCCGTAGTTCATCTAACGACCGAGGAAAATGATGAAAGCGATTCGCGTGCATGAGTTCGGCGGTCCCGAAGTTCTAAAGCTCGACGAGATTCCCACACCGAAGCCGGAAGCCGGTCAGGTGCTAGTGAAGGTGCACGCGGCGGGCGTGAATCCCTACGATACCTACATGCGCAGCGGTACCTATGCCATCAAGCCGCCCCTGCCATATACCCCAGGATCGGATGCCGCGGGCGTGGTTGAAGCGGTGGGCAGCGGCGTGACCTCCGTGAAGCCTGGAGATCGCGTCTATACCGCGAAAATCATCACCGGAGCCTACGCAGAATATACGCTCACTCCCGAGACTCAGGCACACAGGCTGCCCGGGAACATTACTTTCGATCAGGGTGCGGCAATCTGGGTGCCCTACGGCACGGCGTATCACGCGCTGAAGCAGGAAGCCAACGCGCGAGCGGGAGAAATCGTGTTGGTTCACGGCGCGAGCGGCGGTGTGGGCACCGCAGCAGTACAAATCGCGCGCGCCGAAGGGCTCACCGTTTTTGGCACCGCCGGCACCGACAAGGGGCTCGATCTGATCAAGCGTGAAGGGGCCCATCAAGCCTTCAACCATACGAAGGCGGGCTATACGGACGAAATCATGAAGGCCACCGGCGGACGCGGCGTCGATATTGTTCTGGAGATGCTGGCCAACGTGAATCTGGCCGCGGATCTGAAGATGCTCGCGACCCATGGGCGGGTAATTATCATCGGCAACCGCGGAGAAATCACCATCAACCCGCGAGACCTGATGGCACGGCGTGCTTCGGCGCGTGGATTCACGCTATGGGCGGTCACCGAAGCGGAATCGAAGGAAATCCACGCAGGCCTATACGCCGGCTTCGAAAATGGGACGCTTCGTCCGGTCGTCGGCAAGGAAATTCCGCTGGCCGAGGCGGCGCGCGCGCACAAAGAAGTGCTGGCGCCCGGGTCCCACGGCAAAATTATTCTGGTGCCGTGAGGTAGCCCCATCGCGTTTGCAATGAACGTCGTTTCACCCGTCAAAATGCACGCACGCTCGTTGACTGGCCCACGCGTCACCGTATAATCAATAGCGTCGCGCTCAGCGGCATTTCGGACTCGAGGGCCCTCATCGTGGATGTGTATTTCCTTACTGCTGTGCTGTTCGCCGCGCACACCGCTTCCATCGGGCAGTATTGGCACAAACTGACGGACAAGACGTTCACGGGGATTTATCACGCCAATTTTTTCGACTTGGCGATGATGGTTCCGTACTTCATTGTGCTCTTCGTGCTTGCGATTTACGGGCTGCACCGCTATTGGCTGGTCTACGATTACTACAAGTACGCGAAAAATGTTCCCGGTCCGCCGCCGGAAACCACGTCATGGCCTCGCGTAACGATTCAACTGCCTATTTTCAACGAGCGGTACGTAATTGAGCGGTTGGTAGAGGCCATTTCTCGCTTCGATTATCCTCGCGAGCTGCTCGATGTGCAGGTGCTCGACGATTCTACCGACGAAACGCAGCAGGTCGCTGGCATGGTCGTGGATCGATTCGCGGCGCAAGGAATGCCGATCACGTACATCCATCGCTCGAACCGCGCTGGTTACAAAGCCGGAGCGCTGGAAAACGGGCTAAAGAATTCTCAAGGTGAGTTTGTCGCGATTTTCGACGCCGACTTCATCCCCGAGCCCGACTTTCTGCGCCGCACCATCCCCTATTTTCAAAACAAGGAAATCGGAATGGTGCAGGCCCGATGGACGTATCTGAACCGCGACTATTCGCTGCTCACGCAGGTGGAGACGATACTGCTCGACGGGCATTTCGTCGTGGAGCATGGTGCGCGCTCACGCCGCGGCGCATTTTTCAATTTCAATGGCACCGCAGGAGTCTGGCGGCGCCAGGCCATCGAAGACGCCGGCGGATGGCAGCACGATACGCTCACCGAAGACACTGATCTTTCCTATCGCGCGCAGCTTTTCGGCTGGAAATTTCTGTATCTGCCGGACATCGAATGCGCCTCCGAGCTGCCGATCGAAATGAACGGTTTCAAAGCGCAGCAAGCGCGTTGGGCGAAAGGCCTGATGCAGACGGCCAAGAAAATCCTGCCCAAAGTTTTCGCTTCCGACGCGCCTTGGTACGTAAAATTTGAGGCGTTTTTCCATCTCACCGCCAACATCAGCTATCCGCTGATGGTTTTGCTTTCCACTATGCTTCTGCCTGCGATGATCGTGCGTTTCTATCAGGGCTGGATTCAGATGATTGTGATCGACCTGCCGCTGTTTCTGGCGTCGACGTGCTCCATCTCCAGCTTTTACCTCGTCGCACAAAGCGAACTTCGCCCGAAAACCTGGTGGCGCACGTTTCTATACATGCCTTTCGTGATGGCCACCGGAATCGGAATTTCGGTTCGCAACGCGCAGGCGGTTCTGGAAGCGATTGCCGGCAAAAAGAGCGAATTTGCGCGGACCCCGAAATACAAGATTGAAGGCAAGGGAGATACCTTCATCTCGAAAAAGTACCGCAACAAAGCGGGTTGGATGCCTTACGCAGAAGTTCTTCTCGGCGTTTACTTTGCTTTGACGGTTGTGTACGCGGTGCTGAACGAAAACTACGCCACCGTGCCGTTCTTGCTGCTCTTCGTGTGGGGCTACTTCTACACCGGCTTCATGTCGCTTGGTCAAAGTTACTTCGCCCATTTGCGTTTCGACGTGAATGCTCCCGAAATGCGCCCCGCCGCATCCGGCGCTCCGGGCTTCTGAGCTGCCGTGCGGGCTGCAAAAAACGAAAAGCTCCGGGAATCGCGACGGGGTGAGTGCGATTCCCGGAGCTCTATGGCGCGCGAAACTGTTCAGTGGGTCGTCGCGCCAGAGGCCGAGGTTTGTACGCTGCTTCGCCCGGGAGGAAACCGCCGCTGCCGGCGCGTCGCCACGACGGTGTAGAGCGCCACCAGTCCGGTCCCAAGGGCCAGGATCGCGACCATGGCTACGTCCACCGCGTTCAACGGGGCTGCAAACATGCCGTTCCAATCCGGCGCCGCGATGATGCCAGCCTGTGACATCGTACCGTTCCGGCTAGCATCCGACACCATTACCGGAGCCGTCGAGGCTGGGGCCGCCGCCGCGACTTCCGCTTTCGGAGTGCCCGGATTGATATCAAACGTGTCCGGGTCTACCTCTTGTTGCGCACGGATCGGGCTTGCCAACAGCAATGCGACTCCCAGCCCCATCACGATCATCGGCGCTCGAAATATACTTTGTAGTTTCATGGCGGCCACTCCTCCGTTTTTGTTTTTCGATTACGCCTTAAAGGATTGCAATGCTGGGGCCACAGCTCAGCCATGAAGAGCCGAATTGCGAAACTCCTGGAAGTTTATGTAAAGAGGAGACTTATGAAGGAATGGCGCGCGCGACGACTGCGGCGGAATCTCTCATTCGCCCTTCGCAGCTAACCACACAGATAGACGGCCTATCCGTCCAGATAGTCGTACCGGGAGGGACTCGCGCTACTCGAACTCAAACAACACGATCTCGGGTTGCGAGCCGACACGCAGCGGCGGGCCCCAAGTACCCGCGCCGCTCGAGGTGTACACCAGCATCTTTCCAATGCGATTCAGGCCGTACACAAATTTCCGATAAATGCGGGCAGCGATCCACGTGTAGGGAATGAATTGCCCGAGGTGCGTGTGCCCGGAAACTTGCAGCCCGATTCCTGCCGCCTCCGCGACGGCGACGTGATCCGGCGCATGGGTCAGCAGCACGCTGGCCCGATCGCGATCGATTCGGATTCCCTCCAACACCGAGCCAAAATGTTCCGCATGCGTGGCGTGGCGGTAAGGAACTCCAACCACCTGGAGGCCATCAACTTCGGCTTTCTCGTTATTCAACACGCGCACGCCGGAGGCTCGCACCGCCTCCAGGTATTTCGCGGGATCGCGAAATTCCTCGTGATTCCCTTCTACAAAAAACGCTCCGAGGGGCGCCCGCAATTCCTTCAGCGGTGACGCGGCACGCTTCGCGTCCACGGCGGTGCCGTCGTAAAGATCGCCAGCGATCCACACGATGTCCGGCTTCAACCGATTGATGATCGCTGTCATCCGGCGAGCAAATCTCGTGTTCTTGACGTGGCCAAGATGCAGATCGCTGATCAACGCGGCGGTTCTGCCGCTCCAGGAGGCCGGAAGGTTCGGCAGTTTGATGCTGATGCGCCGAACGCGCGTCCACGCCGCATTGATTACGCCGTAGGCGCTGATCGCCGCCGCAACGCCAAACACCGCCACGTCCAACCATCGCCCGTTCAAGCTCGATCCCGCGAGGCGAACCACGCCATAGATCACCCAACAGGCGCAGGCGGCAAAGAAGAGAAAGCTCAACGCCCCTAGCCAAATGGCAGCCCCCGTGTAAAACCATCGTAAGAGAATATTCGTGTAGCGGAAGGCCAGCAACGAAGTGATCAGAAAGCTGACGGAGAGAATCCCGAGCGTCAGTTGCAGCGGGGAAAGGCCGGGAGGATCCGGCGCCTGCCAGAAGAAAGTCCAGGTCTCATATAAAAATAAGTGCCCCAAAAACAGGACGGACTGAAAAACAGCGATAAACACGACGAGCCGGGCTCTCATTCTGTGGTTGATGATTTGAACCGGGGATCGTCTACAAATATTCGCTTCTTTGCCCGTTTTTGGGCCCATCTCGGCTACAATTCTGCCGCCCTGGGTGCGCCCACCTGGACTCCTACTTCAACAGAGCTGGGACTCCGTTCCGGGATGGGAAACTGCTTTCGTGACGAGGTGAAGGAATGAGTGGTCGGACTTGTCCGCGGTCACGCTGTACGTTTGCTTTGCCGTGGTTTGCGCTGGTATTGGCGGCCGTGGGATTCATGCTGGCGGCTTCGGACGCTTCTGCTCAGCAGCGGCGCGAGCGGGAGCCGAACAGCATCTATGCTGCTCGCCGCGCCAAGCTGGCTGCGGAGGTCGAGGCTCCGATCGTGCTGTGGGGCCTGACCGGGCGCGAAGAATCTTTGCAGGCCTATATCTTCGCCCAAGATGAAGACTTCTACTACTTGACCGGGCACAACGAAGAAGGCGCGGCAATGGTGATTTGGCCTTCCGGGAAGTCCGCGGACGCGAGCAGCGCCAATGCGAACTCCAGCGACGCCGGCAGCAGCACGCTTTTTCTTCCAGCGAAGGATCCAGCAAAAGAAAAATGGAACGGCATCCGCATGTCGCCATCCGATCCTGGCATTGAGGCGCGCACCGGTTTCTCCTTCGTAAAACCGTTCGGCGAGATGCGCGCTACGGTCGAAAAACTGGCGAAGACCTACTCCAACCTCTACACCATTCTCCCTTACGAGTCGGAACTCGGCGGATATCCCCACGAAAAAGAAGTTGTGGACTGGCTCCAGCTCGCCGCTCCGCAAGTGAAGTTGAAAGACATTCGCCAGCAGATCTGGGCGATGCGACCCATTAAGTCTCCGGGCGAAATCGCATTCCTGAAGGAAGCTATCGACCTTTCCATTGACGCGCACCTGGAAGCCATGAAGATGATGCGCCCCGGCCTCTACGAGTATCAGGTTGGCGCGAAAATGGTCGAAGTTCACGCCATGGGCGGTTCGGAAGCGGAAGGTTACGCACCGATCGTGGGCGCCGGCCCAAATTCCACGGTGCTGCACTACGACAAGCTTTCGCGAAAGATTGAAGACGGCGACATCGTCGTGCTGGACGTTGGCGCGCAGTACGCCGGCTATTCGGCCGACATCACGCGAACGATCCCCGCCAACGGCAAGTTCACGCCCCGCCAGCGCGAAATCTACGAGATCGTCCTGGGCGCGCAAAACGCCGCGATGGCGGCGCTGAAACCCGGCATGGACTTGTGCAAGAAGGGCGACCACAGCGTCTACAAAATCTCCTACGAGTACATCAATTCTCACGGCAAAGACAGGCAGGGTAAGCCGCTCGGCCAGTACTACATTCACGGCCTGGGCCATCACATCGGCCTAAACGTCCACGACCCTGGTGATTACTGCAAACCACTGGAGCCGGGAATGGTGGTCACTATGGAGCCGGGCATCTACATACCCGAAGAGAATCTCGGCGTGCGCATCGAAGACAACGTTCTCATTACCGATACTGGCTACAAGTTTCTAAGCGAACGGTTGCCTCGCAAACCCGACGAGATCGAAAAGATCATGGCCGAAGCCGCGCAGCGCCGCGCCAAGGAAACAAAGAAGGGCGACGATTGACCGGTCCGAATCCGGGCCGCTATACTGGTGTTCCGCGCTGGAAGCGCAACTTGCCCAGCGTGCCTCGAGTCATTCCGCGCGCTGCCGTATGCAGGTCAACAGGCCGCTAGCCGGAATTTCCGGTATTCAACACTTTTGATAGGGAGCGGTCGAGCCCGGCGTCCGGGTTCGCAGAAAACATGAGCAGCACGAAAGCTACACAACTTCGTCCAGGGATGGTGATCCAGCACGAGGGGCAGCTCTTTACGGTATTCAGCGTCGATCACCGCACGCCAGGGAACAAGCGCGGGTCCATGCAGACTCGCCTAAAGAATTTGCGGACGGGAACCATGATCGACTACCGGTTTCGCGCGGAAGAATTCGTGGACCGCGCGATTCTCGACTCCATCGAATTCGAGTACCTCTACAGTGAGGGCGACAATTTTCACTTTATGAACACGGAATCCTACGAGCAGATGCACTTGACGCGCGAGGAACTCGGGGAGACCGTTTTCTATTTAATCCCCAACACCACCGTCAAGGTCGAGTTCTTCGAGGAAAAGGCCATCGGCGTCGATTTGCCGGACACCATGGACCTCAAGGTCATCCAAACCGAGCCAACATTGCAGAAGGCGACCGCCAGCGCGGTGGGAAAGCCCGCAACCCTGGAAACCGGCCTAGTCGTACAGGTACCTCCCTTCGTGAACGAGGGCGACCGAATCAGAGTGGATACCTCGGAAGCTCGCTACGTGCAGCGCGTGGAATAAATTGCGATATTTGCGAATCCGACTCCAGTTTGTGGGGTAGACTTTGGTTTCCGCCTCCGCAGCTGAGCTCAGCGCACGCTGAATTCAGAAAGAGGCGAAAAGGCGCGAACGAGGCAACTCGATCGCGCCTTCGCTTTTTCGGTTCTAGATTTTTCCCGCTGTGCTGCCTTCGAATGGGTCTCTACGCGGATCTCCCAAACGTAGACTCTTCGCCGGCGGGATGCGCGCCGAACACCCGGTCGAAAATGGCGTCCACGTAACGAAGCTGTCGCTGCAAGTCGAACGTGTGGGCCAGCGCAGCCGCGTCCAAGTATTTCGTGATGCGCGGATCGTCCGCTACGCGCTCGCGGAAGCTCGAATCGTTCTCCCACGCAGCCATCGCGTTTTCCTGCACCGCTTTATACGCCTCATCACGCGGCATTCCTTTTTCGATCACGTCCTGAAGCAATTGACCCGAATACACCAGGCCGTGGGTGGATTCCAGGTTGCGCAGCATGCGCTCCGGAAACACGCGCATTTCACCGATGATGGTGGTCATTTTGGCGAGCATGTAATCCACCAGGATGGTGGAGTCGGGCAGGATGACGCGCTCAACGGAGCTGTGGGAAATGTCTCGCTCGTGCCACAGTGCGACGTTCTCGAACGCGGCGATCATATTGGAACGCACGATTCGGGCCAGTCCGCCAACTTGCTCGCAGTTAACTGGATTGCGCTTGTGCGGCATCGCCGAGCTCCCACGCTGTTCCCCGCCGAACGGCTCCTCCGCTTCACGCACCTCAGTGCGCTGCAGGTGCCGTATTTCAAGCGCGATCTTTTCCAGCGTGGCGGCAATCAGTGCAAGCGAGCTCATGTACTGCGCGTGCCGATCGCGCTGAATCACCTGCGAAGCGACAGGCGCAACCGCAAGACCCAGGCGCTTGCAAATACGCGCTTCCATTTCCGGGCCCAGATGGGAAGCGTTGCCGACGGCACCGGAAATCTTGCCGATCGCCATCTGCGCAGCGGCGTCGCGAAAGCGCTTGATGTTGCGCTGATTCTCCGCGAACCAGTTGGCGATTTTCAGGCCGAAGGTAATCGGTTCGGCGTGAATGCCGTGGGTCCGCCCGATCTGCGGGGTGTGGCGAAATTGATGCGCGCGGAGATCCAGAATTTCGCCGAAGATGACCAGATCGCGCTCGATGAAATGCGAAGCGTCGCGAATCAACAGCGCCTGCGCGGTGTCCACGACGTCGTTCGAAGTCATGCCGTAATGCAGCCAGCGCGCCGCGACCGCGTCGCCGACGGATTCGCCAACGGCCATCGTAAAAGCAATGACGTCGTGCTTTACGTGCGATTCAAT
>Ga0137403_10001549_pt1 | contig 28855 bp, 29 predicted proteins | sample CZOMad2_1_16fung_FD_122057 | JGI IMG/M metagenome (GOLD analysis project Ga0137403, IMG submission 122057) | Vadose zone soil fungal communities from Angelo Coast Range Reserve, California, USA - CZOMad2_1_16fungal (Hybrid Assembly) | ecosystem: Environmental > Terrestrial > Soil > Vadose zone... | reverse complement strand
AAGACCGGGCTCGTGTACCTGAACTCGTGGAACCAGGCGCGCGTCATGAAGTAGGTGGATTTCAAGTTTGTGCTCGGCACCGGCTCCACCGGCATCGAGTCGAGCTTCGACACGCCCAAGGGCGAGCCGATAGGCTATCACGCGGCGATCGAGCCGCTAACCGGAAATGTGGTATGGCAAACGCCGCTGACGGATCTGCCGAGCTCGGCGGGCATGCTCGCGACCGATGGCGGGCTGCTGTTCACGGGTCTGCTGACCGGCGAGGTAGTCGCGCTCGACCAGGACAACGGCAAGCGGCTCTGGCAGTTCAAGACCGGCTCGTCGATCGTCGCCCCGACGATCACCTACACCCACAAGGGCCGGCAATACGTGAGCGTGCTCTCGGGAATAGGCGGGAGCGTGCCCACGCGCACTGCGGGGAAAGAGGTGCCTGCCGGCGGCTCGGTGTGGACCTTCGCGTTGATGCCTGAATAGAGCGTGGCGCGCGTCTCCGCCCCCGCTCTCGGCCTCGCACTTGCCTGCGCGGGGGCCGCGGCGCAGTCCTTCCCTCCGGAGCAGGTCAGGAAGGGCGCGCAGCTCTACGAGGCGCACTGCCAGAGCTGCCACGGGCCGCGCCTCGCCAATCCGCCGTGGGCGGCCGACCTGCGTACGTTTCCGCGCGAGGATCACGCGCGCTTCGTCGATACGGTGGCCTACGGCAAAAGAGGCATGCCGCCCTGGGACGATGTGCTCAAGCCCGACGATATCGAAGCGCTGTGGGCATATGTCGTCGCCGGGGAAGGGAGGAAGCCGTGAAACGCATATGAGGGCCCTTGCGTCACGCGCGCAGCGCGCCGGAGGCCTTGGCGGTCTGCGTGGCGATGAAATCCATCAGCGGCGGCGACAGGCAATCGTAGGGCTCGAGCTTCAGCTCCTTCAGCCTCGCCCTGACCGCGCCCATGTTGTCGGGGCTCGCGCCCGACTCGATGATCGACGAAACAAAGGCCGCGAATTCAGGCGGCGCCCACCCCGGCTCGTTCGAGCGCTCGGTGTGAATGAAATCGAATCCGTACAGCGGATGGCCCTTGTTCTCGATCCGGCCGTACATGTGGACGCCGCAGTCCTTGCAGGCATACCGCTGGATCGTCGCCTTGGGATCCACGATCGCGAGCTTGTTGCCGTTCGCCTTGACGCTCAAGTTGTCGCGCCCTACGACGGCGACCTGCGAGAACAGCGCCCCTTTGGGTTTCCAGCATTTGGTGCAGCCGCACACGTGATTGTGGTAGGTCTGGCTCGCGACGCTTACCTCCACCGGATTGCTCGCGCATTTGCACACGAGCGTTCCGCCCGTGAAGCTTGCCGAACCGGGCTTCACTCCGTTGTCCACTGCCGGATGAATTGAGATGCTCGCCATTGCATGTCCTCCCAAGGTTGGTCATAGGGTTGTTGATTGCTGTGTAGGACGCGTAAATTCTGGCGGGGCGGACTATGGCCGAAGACATACCCGCTACGCTCTTGCAAGATGCTCCATTTTCAGTCACGGTTTTAGTCAACGCTTTTCAATCGATTGAATTAATACTAGCTTTTTTCAAAAATGGAAACGTGCATCGTGCAAACGGGAATTTGCATCGTTCCCCGCAAGACCCCCACGAGCAATCAGCTGCCCGTGTGGGACAGGGGGCGTATGTGGCGACTGCCATTTGCTCATTGCAAAACTGCAGGATCCGATTCCAACCAGTTTGCCAAATAACAACGCCGAAAGGAAGCAAGCCGCCATGAAAAACGTCGAAGTCTGAACCCAGGCTTTCCCATGAACGACCTAATATCGTTTCACTCCCCGAATGTCCGTATAAGCCGGTCCAGCCTTTCTCGAAGCCGTTCCAATTCTGCCGTGATGCCCTGTCTTTCTTCGCCAGTCAGGTGCTTGGAGTGCTTTGGATCTGACAAGAACTGGATCACCGTTTCGTAGGCTTTCTCGGCGTTAGCCATCGACTTGGCGGCGGTTTGTCGGTTGCCGGTTTCGTACTTTCGGGCAGCGATAGTGGAAAAGGTGAAGCACAGCGCCAACTCGGTCTTTATGAGATTGAGCCGGTGACGATCCGATTCGGCTTGCAGGTTTGCGTGCGGATCGGATGGAGTGTTCATGCTCTCCTGTGCGAATGCCCGACGACGATTTCTGCTCTGTTCCAGTTGATCTTGGAATCACCAAGCGTGTTTAGGCCGCTTTGCCCGGTTTGTGGTGACTTGGCTTCCCTTCAATTTACGCTGGCGACTCTAAAGGCTTCCAGAAACGACTTCTTGCCAATTAGAACGTCCATTAGATCGGAAGTTGGATAATTCATTAGATGGTAGTCCACGATCAAGCGTACATGGCTTGGCACAGCCTCAAACTGAATTGGTATCTGGTGAGCGTGCCCAAATATGGGCTGGTCGTCTCCAATCTGGATTACGACAAAACAGCGATCTTCCAACACTCGGATACCAAAGCCGTGAACCGTATTGAAGTACTCAATATAAGTTCCGTCTGAGCTTGTGGTCTTCACGGTCACTCCCTGCGGACCTAGTGAAATCCCTAGCGCCTTGCGCTTCGAGCGTACCACAGTTGCACACAAAGTGTAAAGGTGTATTTGCAGTTTAGCTAGTCCCGATTTCTCGCCCGAGCCGGAAAGTAAGGTGGCCATCGGCAAACGCGTCCGGGTGGTCTTTCAGGACCTCGCGAGTGACTTCGCGCTACCGCAATTTGCTCTCACCGACGAGCCGCCCGTCGGCCGAGTCTGGAGCCTCCCCGCCTAGCCCCGTCTCTGCCCTCTCCCCCGTCCGGGGGAGAGGGCAGGATGAGGGGGCTACTTACCCGCGCGTGAGCCGCGCGATGATCTCGTCGTACGCCTTGTCCGCCAGGATCCGCACCTCATCACGCGTCAGGGGCTGGATGGGATGCGCCACCATGATGGTCTTGTAGTCGTCGGCTCCCAACGCGGACGCCTGAGCCCGGGCGGCCTTGGCAAATTCCGTGGAGATAACCGTAGCCGCGGGAAGCCCGTGATCCTCGAAAAACACGCCGTCGTGCACACTGCACGTTGTGCAGGACCCTCAGTCGGCCAGCGCCTCGATGACCGCGTCGCTCGTCTTGAGGATCTCCGCCCGCAGATCCTCCGGGGCCGGCCGCGCGAAGGTCGGCTTCTTCTTCCGAATGATGGCTTGGGGCTTGGCGCGCTCACGGATGAGCTCCTCGACGCGGTCGAGAAGGTGATCGCCCTTGGCCTTGGAGATGTCGAGGAGCGTGATCACCTTGCCGTCGAGCGTGCTGAGACGCGTCGCCGTCTTGCGGGGCACCGCCACGGAATCGGTCGGATCCATGAACTCTTCGTTGGTCATTGGCCCTCCTCGCGCGATTGTACCTTCTTAATGACGAGTCGAGACATCTTGGGGAAGGTCCAGCCGGGGATCACCGCCGAGAAGCGTCCCGCCGTGCCGCCGGCCACGATGAACTTGAGATTGGCGGGCTCGCGGAACTTGGGGATCAGGGTGGAGTCCGTCTCCGGGCGGGGGAACTTGGCGAGCACGTGGGCGGGCAGCCCCTCGCCCCCATCCACTCCTGGAACCAGCTCACTCACCGGCTTGCGCAGGCGGTGCCACAAGAAGTCCCGCATGTCCGCCTTGCTCCAGCCGTCCCCGGCGATGGTGCGCGCGTGCTCGGGCGAGAGGACGATGAGCGTATCGCCGTGGTGCGTGGACTTGCTGTGCGAGACGACCTCGAGCGACTTCGAGATGGTGATGAGGAGATCCTTGGCCGTCCGGCTCTGGTGATCGTACACGCCATGGGGCGCTTCTCCGGCGAACGCCGCCACCGTGCTGTGGCCGGCGGCGAAGCCGTGCTCCACGGCCAGGGAGTCCCAGGGATTCTCCTCCTCATGCTCGCCCATGCAGTACGTGTAGCGCCCGGGATGGGCCATGGTGGACATGCTCATGGTCTTTGCCGAGGCGCCACCCACATTGGCGACGATGAGCCTCAGGGCACGGCCGATGGTCCCGTTCGCGCGCCGACCGGGGCCGAAGACGCCGGCGGCGCAGTTGATGTCGAGGGCCGTGCGCGCGGGGCCGTTGACGATGAAGAGCGGCGAGTGAAAGTTGGTGGTGGCGGAGACTCCGTGCAGGTCGAACGCGTCCTCGCACATGGCCTGGACGCCCGCGATCACCACCGGCATGTACTCGGGGCGGCAGCCTGCCATCACCGCGTTGATGGCGATTTTCTCGACGGAGGCGCGGCCGAAGTTGGGCGGCACGAACGCGATCATCTCGCCCGCCTCGCGCCCCGACCCCGCGACCATGGCGGCCACCCGCTCCCGAGTGGGCGGGACGACGGGAAGCCCGTCGGTGACGCCGCGCTCGAAGAGAGCCTCGAAAGGATCCGCGGGCTCCGGGGTAGTCACGGTCGCCTCAGGGCTTGCAGAGACGGAAATTGCTGTAGTCGCCCTGGGCCACCGACTTGGTGTCGTCGGAATCGGTGAGCACGGCGATGCCGGAGGCTTTGGGCGTGTCCGTCTCCTCGAAGAACTTCTTGTAGTCCTCGAAGACGTTGACGCGCTCCTCCGTCCACTGCCCTTTCCGCTCCGCCCCGCTCCGCAGCACCAACACCTTGGTCAACCCGCCGCTCGAAGAGAGGGGCGTGCCCACGGGCACCACCGCGCTCCAGATGTATTTGAGCGACTTCACCGACCATGGATTGTTGGGAAAGACGGCGTAGACGGACACCGCACTGTCGTTGGTCTTCGACTGCCGTTCGTCCGAGCCCTTGGGAAACTCCAGGGGACGCCACGACCAGGCGAGGATCGGGTATGCCTTGGGGTCCCACTCGTACTGCTTGCCCGCCTGGATACCCAAGCCCTTGGCCACCGCGTGGAGGAAACGCAGGCCGTCCATCTCCTGGATCGCGTACACCTCGCGCCCCGAGTCCTTGCGCGGCTTCCAGTCCGGGGGGAACTCGCCGACTTTGCCCTTGGCGAAGCTCTCGATGGTGACGCAGTCCTCGGCGCTCGCCGCCCCGGGAAAGGCTACGAGGGCAAGGAGGAGAAGGGCCCTGCGCATACCCCGGACCTCACCGCCCTCGGCGCCACCAGGAGTGAACGAGCTGGTCGACCACCTGCACGAGCTGGCCCACGGTGCGGCACTCCTTGACGATGTCGCAGGAGGGCGAGTAGAGCGGCATCACGCTGTCGCCGATGCCCCAGCCCCACTGTCCCTCGGGATTGAGCCAGATGATGCCCTTGACCCGCTCGCGAATCTGGCGAATGGCCCACGCCTGGGGATCGTTGTAGTTGTTCCGGGCGTCGCCGAGGACGAGCACGGTGGTCTTGCGGTCCAACGACTCGATATCCGTGCGGACGAAGCGGCTGAAGGCATAGCCGAAGTCCGACCGGCAGTGATAGTCCACGGGCGAGCCTTTGAGGGCCCAGTCGATGGCCTGGTCCACGGGATGGGAGTTGAAGGCCTGCGTCACTTCGGCGATCTCGGAGACAAAGACGTAGGAGCGCACGCGCGAGAAGCATTCCTGCAGGCTCCACACCAGTTGGAGCATGAAGCGAGAGGCGTTGCGCACGGAGTCCGAGACGTCGCAGAGGGTGACGAGCTTGGGCTTTTCCCGGTGGCGCCGCCGGAAGCGCAGCTCCATGGGCACGCCCCCGTACTGGAGGCTCTTGCGAATGGTCCGGCGCGAGTCGAGCCGCCCTTTCTCCTCCTGGCGCTGGCGCATGGCGAGGGCGTCCTTGATCTTGCGCGCGAGCCGGGCCACCACCGCCTTCATCTGGGCGACCTCGTCGGGCGAAAGCGCGAAGAGCGGCTTGTCCGTGAGCACCTCGCGGCTGAGCTTCTCCCCTTGCCGGTAGGCGCGGCGCTCGAGCTCGCGCTCGACGTGCTGGCGAATCATGCGCCGGAAAGCTTCGAGGCGAAGGTCGAGGTAGTTGCGGATGCGCGCGAGCATGCCCGGATCCAGCCCTTGCGCTTCCAGCATCTGCATGATGCGGGAGAGGTCGCGCTCGATCGCCTCCCAGTCGAACTTGTCGTAGATGCGGCGCGAGAAGTAGCCGACCTGCAGGAAGTACATCAGGCGCTCCAGCCCCGCGCCCTGGCCCTGGCCACGAATGGCCATCTCCATGTCCGAGCCTTCGCCCTGCAGCATCAGCTCCGTCAGCTCATCCAGGTCCATGTTTTCCTGCGACATGAGCTGGTCGAGCATCTGCTGAATGCGCGGATCCTCGGGCCCCAGCGCCTTCTTGAGCCCGGCGCCCAACGCTTCGAGGTCGAGGAAGTACAGATCGAAGAGGCGGTCGAAGGTGGGCAGGTCACGCGACTCTTTGACGAGGGTGGTGGCCAGCGCCGATTTGAACGTCTCGCGATGCTCGAGACCGATCTCGGAGGAGGCGGCCAACGCGTCCATCGCCTCGCTGGGCGAGATGCGGAGCTCGGCCCGCCTCAGATCACCGATGAATTCGAGGATTCTCTGGTCCATTTATCGCGAGAAGGTGACCCAGGAAGACTTGAAGACGTCTTCGCCGCCCTCGCGGGTGATGGGGCAGAGACGCCCGTCCTCGAGACGCAGGAGACCGTGAAAGGAGCCGGGGGCGATGAAGTGGGTCATCTTCAGCTTCCAGCCGAGCTCGCCGGCGGGAGCTTCCTCGTCGCGCTCCGCGATGCGCGTGACGTCCGGCGCGTCACCCACCAGATGCAGCACGCGCACGGGTCCTTCCGAGCACCGCAGACCCAGGACCACCTTGTAGGCCGGATCCTGCCGCGAGGTTTCCACCGTCATCTCGCCGGGCTGGAGGAGATGCGGGACGGCGTCGGGCGTGGCCGCGCGGAAGAACTCGCGCGGGGCCGGATGCGTGTAGTAGAAGTGCCAGCGCCCCGCCGCGTATATCCAGAGCTTCGTGTACTCGCCGAGGGCGGCGGAGATGCAGCGCCCTCCCTCGATGAACACCGGGCCGCCCGGTCCGAGCTCGGGCAGCCGGAGTCGCGGACAGGGGAACCACAGCTCGCGGAATTCGCTCAGGTTCATGGGACCTAGCTGATATCGGCCAGCACCTTGTCGAGCGCACCCTTGACCCGCTCGAGGTCTTTTTCGTGCTTGACGAGCATGGTCAGCGTCGACTCGACCAGATCGCGGTCGAGGGTGTCCGCGTTGAGAATGACGAGGGAGCGAGCCCAGTCGAGGCTCTCCGACACGGAGGGGGCCTTGCGAAGGTCGAGCCCGCGAATACGCTGGACGGTAGTCACCACGGTCTGGGCCAGCCGATCGGAGATCTCCGGCACCTTCATCCGGATGATCGCCAGCTCCTCGTCGGGAGGCGGAAAGTCGATGAAGAGGTGGAGGCACCGGCGCTTGAGGCCGTCACTGAGCTCTCGCGCATTGTTCGACGTGAGGACCACGAGCGGGATGTTGGTCGCCTTGATGGTGCCCAGCTCGGGCACCGAGACCTGGAAGTCAGAGAGAACCTCGAGCAGGAAGGCCTCGAATTCCGGCTCCGCCTTGTCGATCTCGTCCACGAGAAGCACGACGGGATCGGGGGACTCGATAGCCTGGAGGAGCGGCCGCGGCGCCAGGAAACGATGCGAGAAGAAGGCGTCGTCCTGTCCGGAGATCCTCGCCACCGCGTCGGGGAGCGACGGCGCGTCGGCGATCAGCTCTCCGATGCGCTCACGCAGCAGCTGGGTGTAGAGAAGCTGCTTGGCGTATTTCCACTCGTACAGAGCCTTGCCCTCGTCCAGCCCCTCATAACACTGCAGACGAATGAGCCGCCGGCTCGTGATGTCGGCCAGTGTCTTGGCCAGCTCGGTCTTGCCCACGCCCGCCGGACCTTCGATGAGCACCGGCCGCCCCATGCGTTCCGCGAGGAACACCACGGTGGAAATACGGCGATTGGCGATGTAGCGGGCATTCTTGAAGTGTTGCTGGACGTCCTCCGGAGACTGGAACATTTGGGCTCCTGTAAGAGTGAATTAGCTCGCAGTGTAGCATACTTGCGCGCCGTCCGAAGCTCCCGGCCCGCCATTTGCCGTCTCCTGCTCCCGAGAGCATACTTGAACCATGAGCGAGTCGACGGCCACCGTGACGACTCGAGATCCCGCCCGCTCTTATCACCGCTGGCAGTTCAGGATCGGCGTGTCCGGCTATCTGATCTCCGCCGCCTATCTCGGGGCGCTGCTCGTCACGGGCCTCTCGACTCGCCTCCGCGATCTGCTCACCGCCTGGACGTCACAGTGGTGGCTCGCCGTGTCGATCGCCGTCCTCTTGATCGGATTGGGCCAGCAAATCCTCACCCTCCCCCTCTCCCTGATCGGCGGATTCTGGCTGCCGCGGCGCTACGGGCTCCACCATCAGAGCTTCGTCCGGTGGGCGATCGATCGGAGCAAGGCCGGCCTGATCGGGATCATCCTCGGCGGCGCGGCCGTCCTCATCATCTACGCACTGCTGCGTTCCACCCCTTGGTGGTGGCTGTGGGCCGCCGCCGCGCTCTTCGTGGGCCAGGTGCTGATCGCCTTCGTGACCCCCATCTGGTTCGTACCCATCTTTTATCGGCTGATCCCGCTGCCCGAGGGAGATCTCCGGTCGCGCCTGCTCAGGCTGGCCGAGCGCGCGGGCGTGCCCGCGATCGGCGTGTATATCGCCGACCAGTCCCGTCGCAGCCGCACGGCCAATGCGGCGGTGGTCGGCCTCGGCCGGACCCGACGCATCATTCTCTTCGACACGCTGGTGAAAGAATTCCAGCCCGACGAGGTCGAGGCGGTCCTCGCTCACGAGCTCGGCCACCACGCGGCGGGTGATGTGTGGCGGGCCCTCGCGGTGCAGGGCGTGCTCACGGTAGCGGCGATGTGGCTCGCCGATCGCGTGCTCGTCGCGGGGGCGGACGCACTCGGGCTTTTGGGGCCGGCCGATGTCGCCGGGTCGCCACTTCTGGGTCTCGTGACAATGGCCGTCAGCATTCTCGCCCTGCCCCTCGTCAACGGTTGGTCGCGGCGGATCGAATCCCGTGCCGATGATTTCGCGCTCGAACTGACAGGTAATCCGACACCCTTCATCGGCGCGATGGAGCGGTTGGCGGACTTGAATCTCGCCGAGCGTAAACCCCATCTTCTGAAGGAGCTCGTGCTCTATTCTCATCCATCGGTGGATCGCCGCGTGGCGCGGGCGAGAGCTCGCGCGTGATCCCCAAGCTGACAGTGTCAGGCCGCGGCCTGACAGTTTCTCGAAAAGCCCAGCGAATCGCCCCTAGCCCAATGGCACTGGACTTGCTACCCTTGACCAAGTCATGAGACACGATCAGCCGTCGTCCTTGATCCGGCATCTGCAGGTTTTGCGGGCGGTAAATGAGGCCGTGAGCCGCTCGCTCGACCTCAACGAGGTGCTGCAGCGTTCGCTCGCCGCCCTGACCCACGTCACCGGACACGAGATCTCGAGTCTCCATCTCATATCCGCCGACGGCAATAGCCTGCTCCTCCGGGGAGACAGAGGGCTCAGCGACGAGCTGCGAAGGGTCAATGTCGAGCTGCCCATGGGCGAGGGACTGATTGGACGTGTGGCGCTGTCCGGACAGGCGCGCCGGGTCGACGACGTCGGGTTGACCGACGATCTGCTGCCCGCGGCACGGGCGGCGGTCACCATCGACGGCATCCGGGGGTTCGTGTGCGTGCCCATCCGAGCCCGCCATCGCATTCTCGGCACGCTATCCCTCGGGCGGCAAACGGAAGACCGCTTCACCGACGAGGAAGTCGCGCTGCTCGAGTGCGTGGCGGATCAGATCGGTCTCGCCCTGGACAACGCCCGGCTCTACGGCGAGATCAACCGGCAGCTCGACGATCTGCGCCGCGCGCAGATCGAGGTGGTGAAGGCGGAGCGGCTGTCCGCCGTCAACGGCCTTGCGGCGGGAGTGGCGCACGAGATCAACAATCCGTTGACCATCATCATGGCGCAGCTCCACCTGATGGGGCAGGCGCCCATGAGCCCCCAGGTGGAAGAGGCACTCGGGGTCATCGACACCGCGGCCAAGCGCGCCGCCTCCATCGTGCGGGATCTGATCCTCTTCGCCGAGCACCGCCCTCCCCGGCGATCGCGCTGCCAGGTCACGGAGCAGATCAGGGAAGTGGTGGCGTTCGAGGAAGCACGCCTCGAATCCGAAGGCATCTCCGTGCTCACCAACCTCGAGCCGGTGCCCGACATCTGGGCGGACCACCATCACCTGCAAGAGGTATTGCTCCACGTGATCCAGAACGCTCAGCACGCCATGGTGGAAGCGCACGGCGGCGGCGTGCTCACGATCAAGACCACCATGGTGGAGTCGGTCGTCCGCATCGAGGTGGCCGACGACGGGCCGGGCATCCCCCCCGAGCATCTGCCGAGGATATTCAATCCGTTCTTCACCACCAAGCAGCCGGGCGACGGCCGCGGGCTCGGTCTCTCCGTCGCGCACAGCATCGTCACGGAGCACGGCGGGCGCATCTGGGCGGAGAACCGTCCGGACGGCGGCGCGCTGTTCACCATCGACCTTGCCATCGGCGAGCCGGAACCGGCTCGGGAAGTGCTCCGCACCGAATCCCGCCGCGTATAGCGTCGACGGCGGAGGGGCCGGTCCTCTTGAGCCGGTCCTCGACAAGGAAGCGGTCCGGCGGTAGAGTGACGGGTCGTCGTTGAAGGACGAACCCCCCTTACCTCCGGAGGCCCGCATGAGCACAGTCAAGGAAGCCATCTCGCAGGCGGTGGACCGCCTGGCCGACGAGCTCGAAGCCCTCTCGATCAAGATCCACGACCACCCTGAGCTGGCCTATCAAGAGGTCAAGGCCTGCGCCTGGCTCTCGGAGTTCCTCGCCAAGCAGGGCTTCAAAGTCGAGCAGGGGGCGGGCGGCGTGGAGACGGCGTTCCGCGCCACCATCGAGACGGGAGAAGGGCCGACCATCGCCATCCTCTGCGAGTACGACGCGCTCCCCGGCATCGGACACGCGTGCGGGCACAACGTGATCGCAACCTCGGGCGCGGGCGCCGGGGCGGCGTTGGCCGCGGTCCGGTCCCAGCTCCCCAAGGGGCGCATCCACGTCATCGGCACGCCGGCCGAAGAGGGAGGCGGAGGGAAGGTCAAGCTCATCAAGGCGGGGCTGTTCAAGGACGTGGACGCGGCCATGATGATCCACGGCTTCGACCGCACCCTCCTGCACCAGGATCTGCTCGGCATCGCGCGGGCGACTTTCGAGTTCACCGGCAAGGCCTCCCACGCCTCGGCCGACCCCTGGGAAGGCATCAATGCCCTGGACGCCTGTGTGCAGACCTACAACGCCGTGGCCATGCTGCGCCAGCAGGTGCGTCCCGACTGCCGCATCCACGGCATCATCACGAGCGGCGGCGCGGCGGCCAATATCATCCCCGAATACGCCTCGGCGACCTTCTACGTGCGCGCGCCACGGATCGATCAGATGTGGGAGCTCTACCGCCGCGTGGTCGCCTGCGCGGAGGGCGCGGCCAGGGCCTCGGGCTGCGGTCTCAAGGTGACGCAGCACGACAGCGTCTACGAGCCGATGAAGTCGAGCCGAGTCCTCCTGGATCTTTTCGAGGCGAATATGACCACGGTGGGCCTCGCGGAAGGCGCGCCCATCCCCGACCGCAAGGGCTCGTCGGACGTGGGCAATGTGAGCCAGGTGTTGCCGACCATTCAACCCATGATCGGCATCGCGCCCGAAGGCATGGCCATCCACACCCGTGAGTTCGCCGACGCGGCGGTCAAGCCCCTCGCTCGGCAGGGCATGGTGGCCGCCGCCAAGTCCATGGCCCTGACCACCTTCGACCTCCTCGCCGATCCCGCGCGCGTCAAGGCCGCCCAGGAGGAGTTCGCCCGCACGTGATCTTCCACGACTACTACTCGGAGATCCCGGGGGACGAGATCAACCGCTTCATTGCCACCCAGGAGATGGGCCGTCTGGTGACGGTGAGTGAGGACGGCACGCCGCATGTCGGCCTCTACAATTTCGTCTACGCTCCCCCCGCCATCGAGCTGCATCTGGTGAGGACCGACGAGCAGGTCGCCGATCTCAAGGCGCGAACGCGCTGCGCCTTCGAGGTGGACGAGGTGCTCGCGGTCATTCCCTCGCATTGGGTTCATCCGGAGTACGCGGGCTCGGCCACCGCCTATCACCGCACCGTGATCTTCGAGTGCGCGGGCGCGGTCGCCGAGGATCCGGCCGTGGTCATGGCCCAGCAGCAACGCCTGCTCGCCAAGCATCAGCCCGAGGGCCAGTATCGACCACTCAGAGTGGACGACCCGTTATACAAGGGCGCGCTGAATCATCTGGCCGCGGTTACCCTCCGAATCAGCGCGTGCCGGGCCAAGTTCAAGCTCGGCCAGAACCGGCCCGTGGCGGCGCGGAGGCGCGTCATCGAGGAGCTGCGCCGGCGGGACAGGCTCAACGATGCCCGCGCCGCCGACGCGCTCCAGTGGACCATCGACCACCCCATCACCCCAGGAGCCCCGATGGCGGCTGACACGCTCGATCAGGCCAAGACCAAGGTCACGGACGCCGTGGACCGTCTCGCCGACGATCTCGAGAAGATCTCGCATCAGATCCACGCGACTCCCGAGCTCTGCTTTCACGAAGAGCAGGCGGCAGGATGGCTGAGCACCTTCCTCGAAAGGCAGGGGGCGCGGGTCGAGCGTGGCGTGGGCGGCCTGCCCACGGCTTTTCGCGCGACCATAGACGGCAGCGGCCCGGGACCGACCATTGCCATCATGGCGGAGTACGATGCGCTGCCCAATATCGGGCACGCCTGCGGGCACAATGTCATCGCGACCGCTGGCACGGGCGCGGGCGCCGCCATCGCCGCCGCTCTCGGCAAGATTCCCTTCGCGGGGCGCATCCAGGTCATCGGCACCCCGGCGGAAGAGGGCGGCGCGGGCAAGGTCAGGCTCATGGAGGCGGGCGTCTTCAAGGACGTGGATGCCGCGATGATGATCCACGGCCGCTGCGGGACCCAGGTCTGGCGGCCGAGCCTCGGCATCATCAAGGTGAAGTGCGAGTTCTTCGGCAAGGCGTCGCACGCCTCGTCCTGGCCGTGGAGCGGGGTGAACGCGCTGAACGCCATGATCCAGCTCTTCGTCTCTCTGGACCAGATGCGGCAGCAGATCAAGCCCGATGCCCGCATCCACGGCATCATCACCAAGGGGGGAGACCAGGCCAATATCATTCCCGAGCACACGGCGTCCGAGTTCTATCTGCGGGCCCCCACCAAGGACTATTGCAAGGAGCTGCTGCGGCGCTTCGAAGGGTGCGCGGAGGGCGCGGCCACGGCCACCGGGTGCAGGGTCACCGTCACTTCCGATCCGACCATTCACGATCCGCTCAAGGCGAACTTCACCATGGCCGGGCTCTTCGGCAAGAACCTCGAGCGCATCGATTTCCCCGTCGACCCTGACGATGGCGAGGCGGGCTACGGCTCGACGGATTGCGGCAATGTCAGCCAGGTCATTCCGACCATTCACCCGTACATCCGCATCTCCCCCAACGGCATCCCGGGGCACTCGCGCGAGTTCGCCGAGTGGGCGAAGTCGCCGCTGGCGCGCGCGGGCATGGTGGCGGGCGCCAAGGCGCTGGCCCTGACCGCCCTGGACCTGGTGGCGAAGCCGGACCAGCTCCGGCGCGCGAAGGAAGAGTTCGCGAAGACCCGGGGCTAGTCGCCCCGGCGGATCAGGCGCCGCGAATCCCGCGGAGAGCCTTCTTGGCCTGATTGAGATGGTCGAGAACGTGGAGCCGGAACACGATGGCGTAAGCCTTCCAGTCGAGCTCCTCGATCCAGTGCAACGGCTCCTCGCTCCCATCCGGTTGCTTCACGTTGATGACCATGACCACTTCCGCCCGCGCGTCCGTCGGGCGATCGGGCGCCGCCGCCAGCACCTCTACCGTCTCGGCCTGCGCGCGCTTGAGCGCATCCAGTAAGTCCGGCCAGCGTCGCGACATCGGATCACGCGACTGCAGCGAAGCGGGAATGGGACCACCCGCCGGTTTCCGCCCCGCCAAGAGCTCCCGGAGCTCGACCACGCTCGGCTTGTGGGTCTCGACGAGATGGTCCACGACTTCCTGGATGGTCCACTCGCCCGCGACACCTGGAGCCCGGGCTTCACGCTCGCTCACGCCGTCGAGAAACTCCTCGATGGCCGTGAACGCCGCGGCCACGCGCTCGCGAAGCTGAGGCGCGCTTCGGCGACTTCCCTGCTGATCCAGGTATTCCTTCGCCTTCACCTGTTCTGGCCGCAAGGTCATGGCCCACACTATACCTTCCACCGTGACACGACGGGCCACCGTGAGACGGCAGGTGACGCAGCCTCGTCTCATCTGACACATCTCGGCAGTCGTCGCGCGCAAGGCGCGGTCGCCAACCGATTCCCCATCAGATCTTTCACGTAGTTAGCTGCATCCCGTAATCCCCAAGTCCTGGTACAGGAGGTGCATCAGAAGACCCGTCGGCTTCGTACGCCATTTCGCCGTCGTTCCCAGAGCCGCCGTCGAGGAGGATTCATGAGAGCCCGATGGACAATCGGACCCGTGCTGCTCGCTTTGCTCTGGCCGCTGAACGAGGCCGCCGCCTCGGGCGCGGGCGTCGTCACCGGAGTCTCGGGTCAGGTCACCGTGTCGCGCACCGAGGCCAAGCCCGTGCCCCTCAGATTCAAAGACGAGGTCTTTCTCAAGGATCGGATCAGCACGGCCGAGCACTCGCTGGCCCGGCTCCTCCTCGATCAGAAGGCGTTGATCACCGTGCGGGAGCTGTCGGATCTCGTCATCACGGAGCAGTCTGGTCGCTCTACCGTGGATCTGGGCGCGGGCAAGATCGCCATCGGCGTGGCGAGGCAGCGGATGCGCCCGGGCGAGATCGTCGAGATCCGCACCCAGAACGCCGTGGCGGCGATCCGGGGAACCGTGGTCGTCGCCGAGAACATCCCCGTTCCTCCCGGCGCGCCGCCCCAGAGCCGTATCCACGTGCTGTCCGGTTACGTGGACATCACGCCGAGGAACAATCCGGGGGCCCCGCCGGTGCGGATGGTGGCGCCCGCCAGCCTATCCGTGGCTGGGCAAAGCGTCGGTCTTCCCGTGCCGCTCGGCGAAGCGGCGCGGCGCGAGCTTCTGAGCGACCTGCATCAGAATTCGCCGCAGCACACGAGCGTCATGGCGGCGCTGGCCTCGGGCGAGTTCACGCGGGCGGCCACGCTGGCGCGCATCATCACCGGAGGCGGCGACAAGTCCGCAGACGCGCGCGAAGCGCCGACCGACGCCTCGAACGAGCCCGGCAAGGCGCCGATCACGCCGTCCGTGCCGGGCGGTGGCGGCAACCCCAGCGCTCCTCCGCCGCTTTTCGCCTATACGAACCAGACCGCGAATATCCCGGGCGATCTCTATCAGGCCGCCCCACCTGTCGTGACCAGCCTCTCGGCCGACCTCCTCCGGTCCACGAATAGCGCGCTCACGTTCGGGAGCGACGTGCTCGAGGTGACGGGCCGCCTCACCAGCAGCACCCCGCGCGCCTTCATCGGCCTCGACGGCAGCGTCGTGGTCGCGCAAACCTTGACGCGCCTCCAGCAGGGAGCGCTCTCCCTGACCGGCGCGCTGCTCGACGCGGTGAACAGCGCGATCATGGTGAGCGGCCCCGCCCTGGTGGATCTCGGAGCGGGAGGCTCGCTCACGGGGTCCGGCTCGGCGCCTCTGGTCAGCCTCACCGATGGCCTGCTTCTCCTGGGCCCGGGCGCCGATGGCTTCAACGTCGCGTCGACGGCCACGGCGTCGCTTGGCGGCACGCTTTTCAAGGCCGAGGGCAGCGTCGTGACGGGACTGGGTGAGCTGGTGAGCGTGAAATCGGGAACGCTTTCCGTGGGAGCGGGCGGCCCGGCTCTCGACTTCCGTGACGCCACGGTGATCGGGTCGAATCTGGGCGAGGTCCGCTCCAATGGCCAGCTCGCGCTGGGCGGCGGCTTCGCGCGGGCCGTGGGCGGCTCGATCAGATCCCTCGACCATCTCCTCAAGGTGACAGGGGCCGGCCTTTCGAGCTCCGGCACCGCCTCGCTGCTCGACTTCACGAATACCGGCCTCGCGGTCGGGCTCTTGCCCGGAGGCGCTCTGTTCGAGACGTCGAACTCGGCTATCGTCTCGCACACCTCGGGCCGTCCGCTCGCTCACATCGACGGCGGCAGCCTCCTTCTCTCGCCGGGAACCAAGGGATTCGTGGCCGCCAGCCACGGCGCCCTCGAGATACGAGGTGGACTTCTGGAGGCCGTCGACACTGCGCTCAAGTCCTCGGACGATTTCGTCCTCGGCTCGGGAGGAGGCCGCATCGTTGAGACGGGCTCGACCGCGCCCCTCGTCTCGATCACGGGCGGAGTGCATCAGATCGCGACGGCGGGCTCGCTCTTCCACCTCGTAGGCACGGCCTCCGCGCTCGATTCCCTTAGCGGCCTCGTCGTGGGCACCGAGATGCCGATTCAGCCCGGGGGGACGCTGCTCGATGTGGCGGGCGCCACGGTCGCGTCGGCGCGGGCGGTCACCGTCGACCTCGCCCTCTTGCAGGCGAGCGCGCCCCTTCTCAATCTGCACGCGGACGCTCTCGGGCACGGCGCCGCCCTCACCACGAGCGGCAGTACCCTGGACTTGACCTCGAAGGCCAAGCTCGACAGCACGGCCACCCTCTTCTCGCTGGACAAGAGCCAGCTCACCGTCAACGGCGCGGCACTGGCCGCGGTGGCGAGGGGCAGCTATCTCCGGTCGGCCGGTGACTTCATCAGCCTCGCCAACGGGAGCACGCTCGCCATCAACAACGGCGTGCTCCTCTTCGCCAGCGGCGGATCCGTGGTCGACATACGTGGCGCGCTCATCGCCTTCAGCGGCGCACCGGGCAATACCATCACGATCTCCAATTCCCTGGCCTTCGTGAACATCGGGGGGATTCCCGTCGCCCTCACCGGCGGGGCGCTGGCCGGGAACGTACTCATCGCGGGCACGGCGATCAAGAACGCGGGGCTGGGCACCATCACACTCAACAAGGCCCTCATCCGGGTGGACGGGGCGACCACCAAGGTCACCATCGGCGGGAACTAGCCCCCGCTTCGCCTCTTCTCGGCGGCGCGCTCGGCGCTGAGCCGCCCTTCCTCCGCGTCGGAGAGATCGGCGAAGGTCATGGCCGCCGCGATGGCGCGATGCCCCGCCTGGCCCGCGATGAGCCGGTGCATGGCCTGGCAGATGCGCCGGTAGGCAGGATGCCCTTGCGGCGATGTTCTCAGCTCGATCATGTGCATGGCCTCCCGCGCATTGAGCTCCATGTAGTAGCGCATGCGATAGGCCATGGTCACCGCGTACTGCGCCACCTCGGAGAAGCCGGCGGCGACGAGCGCCTCGTAGAGCCCGGCCGCATCGTCCATGACCCGTCGCCAGTCCGGGAGCGCTCCGACCGTCTCGATTTCCTCCGAGAAGACCCATCCGTGCCGCGTGGTGAGCGGCTGCCACTCGAGGGTGAGCAGGCGGTGGCGCTGGAGATCGCGGAAGGCGCCGTAATCGCCGAGCACGTCGAAGCGATAGGCCGTCCGCTCGAATGCCCGCCCGGGCTTGTGACGTCGATTGGTTCGCTTGCCTGCATACGCTTCCAGCACCTGGTTGCGCTCCTCGGGCCCCAGCTTCCGCGCGATGGCGAGGAGCTGATCGTCGGGCAGGCGTGACGAGGCATAGAGGGCGGCGGCCACGACCTTGATCTCGCCGTCCGGATCGAAGTCGGTCAGGGTCACCTCGGAGCGCGGCTCGGGCTCGAGGCCGACGAGCAGGCGCTCCGCGAGCTGCGCGGTCGTCCGCCGCGCCTCGTCGAGATAGTCGCTCCACACGCCGCCACGGTCCGGGCGATCCACGCGCTGGAGGAAGGCCGGAATGACCTTGCGCAGCTCGACCATCATCCGGTCGGCGTAGTCGCGGACTTCAGCCAGCGGGTGCCTGCGCATCCGGAGCAAGAGCGCCTCGTAGCCCTGGCCGGTACCGAAGATGCCGACGCTCGAGCGGGTGGCCGCCGGGAGCAGGCCGCGCAGGCTGTCGAGCGCCTTGGCCCGTATGGTCGAGCTCCAGGCCGTGTCGCTGGTCCCCGATGGCCTGGGCAGGCGCGCGGTCCAGTGCGCCCGGAGGGGCTCGATCCAGCGCACGTAGGTCTCGAAGGCGCGATCGAGGGTCTCGACGTAGCGCGGGCGGAGCGGGTGTCCCTCGAGCTCGGCCGGCACGTGATAGCGCCAGCGCCCACCGGGGCGATCCGTGTACGGGATGTAGCGGGTGGACTGCTCGAGATAGGCCATGAGCCGGCCCCACTCGAGCACCTTGGTCAGGATATTGGATGCGCCCTCACAGGCCAGGTGCACGCCACCGAGCTGGGCCACCGAGTCGTCGCCGTACTCCGAGAACACGCGCTCGTAGAGTCGCTCCGCCCGCGCCGTGCCGATGCTCGGCGGACCGCCCGCGGACGCCTGCTCGAGGAATTCGTCGAGGAAAAGGCGGCGGAGCGACTTGGGCGAGCGCGAGTAGCGGGCGAAGAGAGCGCCCTTGACGACCTCGGGCAGATTGACGAGAGCAAAGACCGGCCCGTCGAGATTGGTGAAGTACGGCGCGAGGGCGACCTGCTCCTCGGGAGTGTACGTCTCCACGGCGGTATCCTAGCACGCGTCCGCGTGGGAGGCGACGCGTCGAGGCGTCGTTTGACCGCGTGGAACAGCGCGTGTGATAATCCGTCCATGCGTCCGGCCCTCATGGCGACTCCGCTCCTCGTGGCCACGCTCTCCGCCGGATGCTTCACCACCTCCTATGGACGGGAATTCCCCTCGCCCGACCCCCGGGCCATCACCGTGGGCAAGACGAGCAAGGGCGAATTGCAGCGCCTCTACGGCGAGCCCTATCAGGTCGGCATCGACAGCGGCGATCCGACCTGGCGCTGGTTCTTCGGTCAGCGCGGCTGGGGGGCGGAGGAGACCAAGGATCTCTCGGTGCGCTTCAACGCGGACGGCACCGTGAAGTCCTACGCCTTCATCTCCAACTTTCCGACCGACATGAAGCGACTCAAGTAAAGGGAGACGGCCATGCCCAACATCACCGTGCAGTGGTACGCAGGACGCACCCCGCAGCAGAAGCGCGAGATCACGGCCGCCATCACCGAGGCCATGGTCAAGATCGGCAAGACCACGCCGGAGCAGGTGCACATCGTCTTCCAGGATGTCGAGAAGTCGGACTGGGGCGTCAACGGGAAGCTGGCCTCGGACTAGTGCCGAAGCTGAAGGTCGGCTTCATCCCCATCGAGGGCGGCCACTACTACCCGGACGCCCTCGAAGAGGTGGTCCGCGCCGAGGAGCTCGGCTTCGACTCCGTGTGGATGGAGGAGCATCACTCGGTCGTCAATCACTACTGGCCCTCGCCCTTGCCCGTGCTCGCGGGCTTCGCCACCCGCACCTCGAAGGTGCTGCTCGGCACGGACATCCTCGTCGCGCCGTTCTACCACCCCGTGCGCCTCGCCGAAGACGGAGCACTCCTCGACATCATGTCGAACGGCCGCTTCGTCCTCGGGGCAGCCATCGGCTACAAGCCCGACGAGTTCGCCCTCTACGGCGCGGAGCTCGAGAAGCGAGGGGCCCGCTTCGAGGAGCAGCTCGCCATCATCAAGGGGCTGTGGACGGAGGGCGCCGTCTCCTTCAAGGGGCGCTACTACCAGGTCGAGGGCCGGCTCGAGCCCCGGCCCCTCAGCAAGCCGCATCCGCCCATCTGGATCGGCGGCTGGGGCGACCTCACCCTCAGGCGCGCCGCCACCCTCGCGGACAACTGGGTGCCGGGGCCCACGGCCGACCTGCCGCGGCTCCTCGCCGGCAAGAAGCAGTTCCTCGAGAATCGAGCGGCGGCCGGACGCACGGCGCCCCCCGCCGAGTGGCCGGTTACGCGCGACGTCATCATCGCGGACACCGATGGCGAGGCGCGCGAGCTGGCCGAGCGACACATCATGGTGTCCTACCGCAAGGAATACGCGGGCGGCTGGAAGCATCCCTTCATCGACGCGTCGATCGCCACGGATCTCGACGGCCTCATGCAGAACCGCTTCCTCATCGGCGGCCCCGATCAGGTCCGCAAGGCCCTCGAGCCGTTCGTGAGGGACTACGGTCTGACCCACCTCATCTGCCGGCTCTTCTTTCCCGGCATGCCCCATCGCCACATCATGCGAGAGCTGGAGCTGATCGCCAAAGAGGTCATGCCCGCATTCCAGTAAGGCTCGCGCTCAAGTCCGCTTCTTTTCACATCCGGAACCTCGAGACGAGGTTGCCGTTCCGGTACGGTATCGTCACGCTCACGCGCTTTCCTTTGCTTCACGTGGTCGTGGACGTCGAAGCCGCGGACGGGCGGCGCGTACGCGGCTACGCCGGCGACAACCTCGCCCCGAAATGGTTCGACAAGGATCCGTCCAAGAGCTTCCGCGACAACGTCAAGGACGAGCTGGTGGCCGTCCGCATCGCCCATCAGGCCTATCTCGAAGCGGCCAAGGTGCCGCGCTCGGTGTTCCAGATCTGGCTCGACGCCTTCGCGGAGTGCCGCCGGGTCGGCCCCGGCCTGCACCTCAATCCGCTCACCGTGTCATTCGGCTCCTCGTTCTTCGAGCGGGCGCTCGCGGATGCCGCCGCGCGCCTGGCCGGAGCCGACGCGGTGGCCCTGTTGCGGCAGGATCTCCTCGAGATCAGGCCCGCCGCCGTGCACCGGGAGCTCGAGCAGGGCGACCTCGTGCGCTGGGCGCTCGCGGTGCCGCCGCAGACGCTGGCCGTCCGTCATACCGTCGGACTCCTCGACCCCATCACGGCCGCGGACGTTCCCGCCGACGGCTGGCTCCGCGATGGGCTGCCTCAGACCCTGGAGGACTGCATCCAAACGAACGGGCTGCGGTATTTCAAGGTCAAGGTCGGCGGCCAGCTGGACGAGGACCTGGCGAGGCTCGAGGCGGTGGCGGCCACCCTCGACCGTCTCATCGCCGAGCCGTACGTCGTGTCGCTCGACGGCAACGAGCAGTACAAGGCGCTGGATGATTTTGCCGCCCTCCTCGAAGGCATGGCGAGAATCTCGGGGCTCGCGCGCTTCCGCCGGTCCATCCTCTTCGTCGAACAGCCGCTCGATCGGGCGGTGGCCCTCGACCCCGTGGCCACCAAAGGACTCGCCAAGATCGGCCTGCCCTTCGTCATCGACGAGAGCGACGGCGAGCTCGACTCCTTCAAGACCGCGGTCAAGCTCGGCTACCGCGGCGTGAGCACCAAGAACTGCAAGGGCATCTTCAAGTCCTTCCTGAACCGCTCCCTGGTGGAGCGGTGGAACCGGAAGCTCAAGCGGGGGGCGCAGCTCTTCATGAGCGCGGAGGATCTCACCACCCTGCCCGTCATCCCCTTGCAACAGGATCTCGCCACCGTGCGGGCCCTCGGCATCACCCACGTCGAGCGCAACGGCCATCACTATGTCAAAGGCCTCGCTCACTGCTCCCCGCGGGAGCGCAACCAGGCCACCCGTCTTCATCGCGACCTGTATCGCGGCGACGGCGGCGGCGCACGCCTGCGCATCGAGAGCGGCTTCGTGCGCGTGGGCTCGCTCAGTCTGCCCGGCTACGGCGGCCCCGCCGCGCCTGATCTGTCGTCCATGACCCCGCTCGAGCGGTGGAGCTTCGATTCCCTGGAGCCGAAGTCCTGATCGCCTATCGACTGAACCGCTCGTTCGCCTGGAACGCGGCCCACCCGCCGAAGCTGCCCGCCCGCCCGCGCAAGATGCCGCCCGCCCCCGCGCGTCTCTTCGACCGCGTGGTGGAATGCCCGGTGGGCATTGGGGCGGGTCCCCTCCCCAATTCGAAGTGGATCGAGGCCTATGCGCGGCTCGGCTACGGCCTGCTGACCTACAAGACGGTGCGCACGGTCGAACGCGCCGCCTTTCCCGCGCCCAACCTGGTCTTCTGCGGCCTGGGCGATCCGGCGGTGGTCGAGGCGACACCGCGGCGCCTCGACCCGGCCGCGGTGACCTGGGCGGTGTCCTTCGGCCTGCCCTCGGCCAAGCCGGAGGTGTGGCGCGCGGACGTGTCCAAAGCGCGCGCACGGCTCGCCAAGACCCAGCTCCTGGTGGTGAGCGTGGTGGGCACCTCCGCTCCCGGCGGCGATGGCGAGCAGCTCGCGCGCGACTATGCGCAGGCCGCGCGCTGGGCGGCGGAGGCGGGCGCCGACGTGATCGAAGCGCATCTCTCCTGTCCCTCCATCACGGCGGAGCGGCCGCAGATGGTCTTCGAGGACCAGGCGCTCGCCGCTCACGTGGTCGAGCTGGTGCGCCGCGCCGTGGGCTCCCGGCCGGTGGTGGCCAAGCTGGGGGCGATGCGGAGCCCGCGCGCGCTCCACGACCTCGCCACCGCCCTCGCGCGATGGGTGGACGGCTTCGCTCTCGTCAACGACCTTCAGCGCCGCGTGGTGAAGGCCGACGGGACGCCCGCGCTGCCGGGCGAAGGCCGCGAGTTGGCGGGGATCGCGGGCGCCGCGGTCTGGGACCATTCCCGCGTGCAGGTGCGCGAGCTGATCGCGTGGCGAAAGGCGGGGGCGTGGGACCGGGCGATACTGGCGGTGGGCGGCATCACCACCGTCGAGCGCGCGCGCGACGAGATCGCCGCGGGCGCCCAGGCATCGCTGGTGGCCACGGCCGCCTTCGTGGACCCTCTCCTCGCCGCGCGCTTCAGGAGCGGCGCCTCACGCTGACACGCGAGGGACCGGCTCGAGGCCCGAGGACGGGTCGACCGCTCAGCCGGAAGGACGGGGGGCGCCCCGGCCCATCTGCACGCGCGGGCCGAAGCCCAATTCGCCCAACTCGATCGCTCGCATCTGATTCTCACGCTCCGTCACCGTGCGAAGCTCCTCGGAGCTGCCCGCCCGCTTCACATTGAGCTGCTTGGCACAGTCGACCATGCTTTGACGAAGCGCATTGACGAGCGCCTCCCACTCCGCGGCCGAGCCGAAGGCCTCACGGAAGGGTGTGACCTTCTCCCCGCCCGCTCCCGACCTCCTCACCTTGTCTCTCACATCCCTCATCGCCACCCATGACGCCTCCAGATCGAGGGTGTCCTGGAACCATTTGTCCCAGTCGGCGAGGGCGGGGCAGGGCTCGTCCTTCCGGAGGTGGGCCTGGGCTTTGAGATCCGCCGCCCGCTTCGTAGCCTCGTCGACCTTCTTGTCGGCGCTCCACCCCTGACGATCCTCGAGATCAGCCGGCGGGGCTGCGGGAGGCGCCGAGGTCTCCGCGAAGGCAACTCCGGTGAGAGCGAAGACGAGCAGGATGCCGCGGCCGCGCGCACGCCAGGATCGAAACTCCATGAACCAATCTAGGGAGCCCAGGCGGGTTCTGTCAATGTGCTAGGCTCTCCGCATGCGCTGGCTCATCGTGCTGCCTTTCGACCGTCCCGACCACATGGGCGTGGATTTCCGGAACGAGCTCCTGAGCATGGGCCACGAGGTCCGCACCTTCGCCTACCGACGCAACAATCCGCTGTACAAGAACCGGGGGACCAAGGCCGCCTATCAGCTCTTCATCCTGCGACGGCTTGAGAGGCTGTGTCATGCCTGGCGCCCGTCGATAGTCCTCGTCATCAAGGGTGGGCCCATCACCCCCGGGCTGGTCCGGCGCCTAAAGCGCAGGCACGATGTCCTCTTCATCAACTTCTTCCCCGACAACCCACTGCTCATGATGCCGTTCGACAGCATCGAGGCCTACGACGTCTTCTTCACCAAGGAGCGCTACGCTCTGGAGTCACTCGAGAGCGTCGGTCTCCGCAATCTGTACTACCTTCCCATGTATTGTGTGCCCTCGCTGCATCACCCCATCACCCTCACCGCCGAGGAGCGCCTGCTCTACGCCCGACCCATCAGCTTCGTGGGCAGCCGCTATCCCTATCGGGAGCGCCTCGTCAAGGAGCTGCTCATCTTCCCGGTCAAGCTCTGGGGGGCGGGCTGGCCGCGAGCCGAATCCCCTGAGATTCGAGCACGGGTGGCGGGGGGGCCGGTCGGGGGGCGCGCCAAGCTCGCCGTCTATTGCGGCTCGACGCTCTCGCTCAATCAACACCATCCCCTGAATGACATCGTGGGGGTGAACACGCGCGCCTTCGAGCTGGCGGCGAGCGGCGCCTGCCAGGTCGCGGATCTCAAAGACGAGCTGCCCGCCCTCTTCAAGCCGGGAGAAGAAGTGGTGGCGTATCGCGATCTGGAAGAGCTGAAGCGCTACCTGACGTACTACCTCGACCATCCCGACGAGGCCCACGCCATCGGACAGAACGCCCTCAAGCGCGCGCTCAGGGAGCACACGCTCCGCCACCGCATCGACGAGATGCTGGACGTCGTCGAGCAGCGCTTCGGCCGGCGATCCTGATGGAGTCGCTCGCCACCGGGCTGCGCTGTACCGACTGCGGGAGCGCGCTGCCCCTCGGCTACACCCTCGATTGCCCCAAGTGCTCCGGCCTTCTCGAGCTGCTCTACGACGCGGACAGGCTCCAGAAGGGTGACGTCTCGATCTTCACGGGCGGGGGTCTCTGGCGCTATGCGCCGGTGCTGCCCATCGTGGATCCCGCTCACCGGGTCTCGCTCGGCGAGGGGCAGACGCCGCTCCTCGACTGCCCCCGCCTCGGGAAGCGACTGGGTGTGCAGCGCCTCGTGGTCAAGTTCGAAGGCTCGAATCCCACGGGCACGGTGAAGGATCGCACGTCGGCCACCGCCATCGGCGCCGCCCTCCAGTTCGGCTTCCGGGCCACGTCGGTGGTCAGCTCGGGGAATGCCGGCTCCTCCATCGCCGCCTACTCGGCGCGTGCGGGACTCCGCTCCCTCGTCTTTTGCTACGAGCGGGCCTCCGCGCCCAAGATGCTGCACATGGCGGCCACGGCCAGCGACCTCGTCATCTACAAAGGTGTCTACGACGATCTCATCGCCCTCTGGGACGGTCTGGCGGAGGAGCGGCTCTTCTTCGACTGCGGCGCCTCGCGCAATCCCTACAAGCACGAGGGCAAGAAGACCATCGCCTACGAAATCGCCGAGCAGCTCGGCTGGCGCGCGCCCGATGTGCTGGTGGCGCCCACCGCGGTGGGCGAGACGTTCATCGCCGCCCATCGCGGCTTCGCGGAGATGGAACGCTGGGGCTTCATTCCCAGACGCCCCGTGATGGCCGCGGCGCAGGCCGCGCGCGCCAATACCATCGTGACGGCATGGCGCGCCAAGGCCGCCCTCGCTCCGCTCAAGATCGGCTACACGGTGGCTGAGGGGCTGGCTGCGGGCAATCCCGGCCGCAAGGGAGACTGGGTGTTGCGCATCCTGCGCGAGACGGGTGGCGTGGCGGGTCAGGCCGAGGACGACGAGATCCTCGAGGCGCAGAAGATGCTCGCGCGCGAGGAAGGCATCTGGGCGGGCCCCACCGGCTCGGCCTCGCTGGCCGTGCTGATTCGTCTCCTCGCCGACAAGCTGGTGGATCCCGCCTCCACGATCTGCGTCATCGTGAGCGAGACGGGGCTCAAGACCGAAGCGCCCCCACCCCCCATCGCGGCCACCGCCTTCGACGCCGCGTCCCTGCGCCGCCTCGTGCTCGACAAGCTCGCGACGCGCAGATAGCCGGGCGCCGGCTAGGGATCACCCGGCCGCACGCCGATCTCGGCGAACTTCTCGGCGATGTCCGGCTTGATCGCCTTCGCGGCGAGCATGTCGGCGTCCCCCCCCGCCACATCGCCCTTCTTCCGCTTCGCCATCCCCCGCCCGTAGAGCGAATACGGCTTCTCCGGGTCGCGCCGGAGCACGCTGTCGTATTCCTTGATGGCGCGGGCGATCTCGCCGAGCTTCATATAGGTGAAGGCCCGGCTATCGCGCGCATCGAGGTGATCGGGCTCGAGGCGCAGGGCTTCGTCGCAGTCCGCCAGCGCGGTCTGCAACTGGCCGGCGATGGCGCGCACCCAGCAGCGCTCGTTCCACCCCTCGGCCGCGGCCGGCTGGAGCCGGATGACCTGGCTGAAGTCTTCTATCGCCCGCTCGTAGTCTGCTCTCTGCCGGTAGACGATGCCGCGATTGACGAACGCCTGGACGAAGTCCGGCTTCATCCGCAATGCCCGGTCAAAATCTTTCAGGGCGTCGTCGTAGGACTCCTTGGCGGAATACGCGCTGCCCCGGTCATTGAAGGCGGTTGGGTCATTCGGGTCCAGGCCGATCGCCTGATCAAAATCCCGGATGGCCCCGTCGTAGTCCTCCTTGCGAAACCTCGCCACGCCGCGATTGTGGAAGGCCTGCGCGTAGCTCGGCCGGAGTCTGAGCGCCTCGTCGAAGTCCTGGATGGCGCGGTCGTACTCCTCCTTGAAGCGGTAGACATTGCCCCGGTCGTGGTGGGCCTGCGCATTGTCCGGCTTGAAGGTGAGTGATTCGTCCAGATCCCGGATGGCCAGGTCGTATTCGCCTTTGCCCATGTGGGCGATGCCGCGGAGATGGAGAGCCTCCGCGTACTGCGGGCTGAGCCGCACCGCTTCCTCGAGGTCGCGGAGGGCCCGATCGAACGCCGCTTTCTGCGCGAAGGTCGCCCCGCGCTCGTGAAAGGCCTGCGCATTGTTCGGCATGAGCCGGATCGCCTCATCGAAGTCTCGGATGGCCAGATCCAGCTCACCTTTTCTCCGGTGCGACAGGCCCCGGTTCAGGAAGGCGAGCCCGAAGCCCGGGTCGAGGCGGAGGGCCTGGTCATAGTCCCGAATGGCCCGGTCGAAGACGCCCTTTCGCGCATAGGCCGCCCCACGCTCATTGAAGGCTTGGGCATTCCTGGGGTCGATGCGAAGCGCGCGGTCATAGTCCTGGATCGCCCGGTCGTAGTCGGCCTTGGCACTGTAGGCGGCGGCTCGCTTGAGATGGGCCCACAGATAGTCCGGGTTGAGCCGGATCGCCTCGTCGAAATCCTCTATGGCCCGATCGTAGTCGCCTTTGAACTGGAGATTGACCGCCCGGCCATACCGCGCCTCTACGGACTTCGGCTCGAGCCGGACGGCCTCGCCGAAGTTCTCGATGGCCCGATCGAAGTCACCCTTCCGCTCATAGGCGGCGCCGCGGTTCACGTAGGCGAGCGAATACGCCGAGTCGAGCCGGAGCGCCTCGTCGAAATTCCTTATGGCGGGATCGTAGTCGCCCTTTTTGAAATAGGCGGCCCCGCGATCATTGAAGGCCTGCACGTAGCCCGGCCTCAGACGGACTGCGTCGTCGAAATCCTGGATAGCCCGGTCGTACATGCCCTTGCCGAGATAGGCGAGGCCGCGATTGTCGAAGGCTTCCGCGAAATCCGGATTCTGCCGGATCGCCTCGTTGAGATCCTGTATGGCCCGGTCGTGCTCACCCTTGCGGACATAGGCGGCGCCCCGCGCGCTATAGACGTCGGTGAAGCCGGGACTCAGCCTGATCGCTTCGTCGAAGTCTCGAATGGCCCGGTCGTAGGCGCCTCGGGCGAAATAGGCGCGGCCCCGAGAGAGATACCCCCCGGTGCGATCGGTGTGCGAGAGCTGGACGGATCGAAAGGCCCGGCCACAGTAGCTGATGACGAGGTCGGGAGCGTTCTCCTCGAGGCACCGTTGAATGTCGCTCGTCGGCTGCCCCGGGGCGGGGACGGCGCCCCCCATCACCGACACGATCACGCCGACGATGACGGAACGCGCGCGCGCCGCGTCGACCACCGGTCTACACGTGGGCCGTGGAGCGCATGACGTGAGCGAAGCGCTCCATCCGCCCCACGCTCTCCGCCAAGCGCTCGCTGCGGAAGTCGAAGATGACCTCGCTCACCCCGAGCCGGGCAAAGGTGTCGATGTCGTCCTCGATCGCTCCGGACGAGCCGGAGAAAGGCCGCCGCTCCCCCGTCCGCCCGTCCAGCGGTTGGGCTGGATCATAGACCGGCGCCTTGTAGGAAATGGCGAGGCGCGTGGGATCGCGACCTTCCGCCTCGGTGAGCCGCCGAAGCTCGGCGAGCAAGACCGCGAGCTCGGGCGGTCGAAGGGGCACGGCGGGATTCGCGCCCACCGGATGCCAGCCATCGCCGAGACGCGCCACACGGCGCAGCGCGGCTTTGCTGTGACCGCCCACCCATATCGGCGGATGCGGCTTCTGCACGGGGGCGGGCAGGCACTGTATCGCCTCGAACCGATAGAATTCGCCGGCGAACGAGGCCGGACATTCGGTCCAGAGCGTCTTCATGATGCGGATGTATTCGTCGCTCACGCTGCCCCGGCGATCGAAGTCGGGGGCGCCGAGGGCCTGGAACTCCTCGCGAAGCCAGCCCACGCCCACCCCCACGGTGACACGTCCGTGCGACAGCACGTCGATGGTTGCGATCATCTTCGCGGTGACCACCGGGTTCCGGTGGGGAACGATCATGACGCTCGAGACGAGACGGAGCGTGCGAGTCTTGCCGGCTATGAAGGCCATGAGGGCCAGCTGCTCCAGCGCGTCCCCCTGCCCGGGAAAGGCGCCGGTCACGGTATACGGATACTTCGAGGTGATGGTGACAGGAAAGACGACGTGGTCCGCGATCATCACGGAGCTGAAGCCGAGCGACTCTCCTCGCTGGACGAGCGTCTCGAGCGCCTCGGGCGTCGCCGTATGACCACGGGTGGGAAGGTAGAAGCCGTATCGCATGGGCCTCCGACGACTCTATCCGCTCCGGGGCCCCTCCGGCAAGCGGGCTAGCCCAGAGCCGGGACTACCTCTTTGGCCCACCGCCGCATGAAGGCGCGAGGGTCCGGCACGAAGGCCGTGATGATGAATTGGCGGGCGCCCGCGGCCATGGCGCGTGAGAGCTGGGCAACGCAGTC
>Ga0137403_10001548_pt1 | contig 28856 bp, 20 predicted proteins | sample CZOMad2_1_16fung_FD_122057 | JGI IMG/M metagenome (GOLD analysis project Ga0137403, IMG submission 122057) | Vadose zone soil fungal communities from Angelo Coast Range Reserve, California, USA - CZOMad2_1_16fungal (Hybrid Assembly) | ecosystem: Environmental > Terrestrial > Soil > Vadose zone... | reverse complement strand
GCTTCACTGTTTGCAAAACGGATTCGTGCGTCGTTGCTTCCGGCACGAGCATCGCCACGTCGCGGCGGATGGACGGGAATTGCGGCAGCGATTTGAACGACTTCGCCGGATTTCGCCGCGCGAGCAGCAAATCCAGATTCAGTTCCGCCAGAAAAACGGCGTCGCGCAAATCATATTTTTTGGCAAGGGCAGGGGACAATTGGCCAAATTCGCCGAGCGGCAATTTTCCGCCGAGTGAAATCGCGGCCGATTCCAAAAACAACGGCGTGCTTTCGTCGCGCCGCGCAAAAGCAGTTCCGCGCAAACCGAATTGTTCCAGAAATTCTTCAAGCAAACCTTTCAAATCAAACGTGTCAAACTTCGCGTCGCGATTTTCGCCGCTCCAAAAATTTTGATTGCGTTGGCCGGTCAATGCGATGGCGACACGACGCTCTTCCTTCGTCACGCCATTTTGCAAACTGAAAACTTTTCCAATTTCAAACAATGCCACGTCGTAATTTTTCCGGCTGACATTGTGCCGCAACGAATGAATCAAACCAGGTAACAAACTTGGACGCAAAACGTCCATGTCCGAACTCAACGGATTTGCCAGCGCAACAATTTCTTCCGGCTTCCGGCTTCTGGCTTCTGACTTCGCAATCAGCGTTTGCCCCTGCGCCTCGTTCAAACCGAGGCCGGTCAAAATTTTCCGCACTTCAGAAATTTGATCATAAACTGAATCAAACGCGTTTGCGCCGAGTGCGCCGCGCGGCGGAGTCGCGGGAATCTGTTCGATGCCATAAAGCCGTCCGACTTCCTCGATCAAATCCACCTCGCGTTTCAAATCCACGCGCCACGTCGGAATCTGGAACGTGCAAATGCCCGGCGTTTGCTCGGCGACTTCAAGGCCGAGCTTGGTGAGAAATGAAACCTGTTCGAAATGCGAAATGCCGATGCCGAGCAAATCTTTCGACTTTGAAAAGTGCAATGTGATTTGTTTTGGTTCGGTGGGCTTCGGCTGAACGTCCACAACGCCTTCGGCCAACTGGCCGCCCGCCGTTTCCAAAATCAATTGCGCCGCGCGGCGGCTTGCCCAATCGCAAATGCCCACATCGCCGCCGCGCTCGAAGCGGTAGGAGGAATCCGTGCGCAACTCCAGTTTCTTGGAAGTCGCGCGGATGTTTTGCGGTTTGAAATATGCGCTCTCGATCAAAACGTCAGTCGTGCTTGCGTTAATTTCAGAATTTTTTCCGCCCATGATTCCGGCGAGCGCCACGGGTTTCGTTTCGTCGGCGATGAGCACCATTTGATTCGTCAACGCGCGTTCCTTGCCGTCGAGCGTCGTGAATTTTTCGCCTTCATTGGCGCGGCGAATCACAATTTTCGGCGGATTCGTGCCGTTGCCTTTCAGCAAATGATAATCAAACGCGTGCAACGGCTGGCCACTTTCGAGCATGACGTAATTCGTGATGTCCACGACGTTGTTGATGCTGCGGATGCCGACTTTTTCCAGAATGCTGCGCAACCAGTCGGGGCTTGGGCCGACTTTCACTTTGCGGATGATGCGCGCGGTGTAACACGGACAAAGCTCCGGCTCGTCATTTTGCACGCTCACCAAACCGCCGATCGGTTCGGATTCCGTGTTGAGAAATTGGATGGTGGGAATTTTCAGATCGTTGCCGGTGACCGCCGCGATTTCACGCGCGATGCCGATTACACTGTTCAAGTCGGGACGATTCGGCGTGACTTCCAAATCGTAAATCACATCGCTGCCGCTGCGGCCAAGATATTCGCCGAACGGCTGTCCGACTTTCGCGTCCTCGCGCAAAATTAAAAGTCCGTCTTCTTTTTTCAGCCCGATGCTTTCGGGATCAATTCCCAATTCCTCGTGCGAGCAAAGCATCCCGTGCGATTCCACGCCGCGAATTTTTCCGACCTTGATGGTGAACGGCTCTTTCTCGCCGGGCTTCGGCGGCAACGACGCGCCGGGCAGGATGAGCGGCACTTTGTCGCCCGCCTTGAAATTCTGCGCGCCGCAGACGATCTGGCGTTCGCCCGTGCCGTCATTGACGCGGCAGAGCGAGAGCTTGTCGGCGTTGGGATGCTTGTCGCGCGAGACGACCTGCGCCACGACGATGCCGTCGAACGCGCCGGAGATTTTCTGCACGCCCTCGACTTCGAGGCCGAGCATGGTGAGCCGCCCGGTCAATTCCTCGGGCGACCAGTTGAAATCAACGTATTGTTTGAGCCAGTTAAGGGTGACTTTCATTAAATTAAATTAAAGCTCTCCGCGATATTCGATTGGTGATGGATCAATTCCAATATCAATTCGAATCAAGTTAATCATTTGAATCGCCTTCTTTCGAATGGTCGGCCAATCATCAGGTTTCTGACCATTTGCAACCAACTCAATGTGGTCGGTCAAATCATCGTAAGCGCTCATTACGTTTTGCGGTGCAAGCATGGACAAATATCCATAAGCACGAAGCCGTCCTTCTAAAAACGCCAAATAAATATCCTTTTTAGCCCCTTCGTGTTGATGTGTCCGATCCATGTTGACGAGAAATTTAACAATGATGTCTATTGCCATTCTGTAAATTTCAATTTTATCTGTGTGTGCTTTGAGTTGAGTATCTCGAAAAATCTCCAAGTCAGTTTTTAATTTTTCAACCGATTCTGCATTCGCTTTTTCAAGGGATGCTTTTAACGCAGTAATTTCACGTTCAAAATTCGCGCGTTCGTTCGCCATGATTCTGTCTGCCCAAACTTTTCCCAACCAACTTGAAAACGGGAAAATAATTGCACAGCCGCCACCGAGTGAAAGTAAAATGGCAGTTGCAATTTTTATTATTTCTTCAAGCGTCATTGGTTGCAAAAATTTGCAGTGTTCAGCTCCGTTAGGAGCGGCATCTTTGTAGCCAGCACATCACCAAACGACCAAGCCCCGTAGGGGCGGCATATTCCGCCAACCACAAATTTTTGACCGGCGTTGTTCATTCGTTTTCTATGTCGCTCCTGACGGAGCTTAAAATTTCATTCGATTTCGTGGCTACAAAGATTTCGCTCCTAACGGAGCTTTCATCGGCCTTGTGTTTGGTGAATTGTTTCCCACTTTTTATCTTCGCGCATTTTTCTCAAATCTTCCTGCGTCATAAAATTCGGCAGCGAACCGCGCAATCGTTCACTCAATTCCTTTAATCGCTTAAGCCGTTCAGGACTTTTATCGGACACCGGACGTTTAATTTTTTCAGATTTATTTTTCATGGCTCGCAAAATTTTCGTCGCGCGGAATTAAAATTGTTTCAAAAACCGCACGTCGTTTTCGTAGAAGAGGCGGATGTCATTGATGCCGTAGCGGAGCATGGCGATGCGTTCGATGCCGAAGCCGAACGCCCAGCCGGTCCAGACTTCGGGATCGTAGCCGACGTTCTCGAACACCTGCGGATGCACCATGCCGCAACCGGCGATCTCCAGCCAGTCCTTGCCCATCTTTTTCACGAGCGCGTTGGTGAAATCAATCTCGTAGCTCGGCTCGGTGTAGCTGAAATAATGCGGACGGAAACGAATCTTCACATCGCTGCCCATGAGTTCGCGAAAGACGAACTCGACCGTGCCCTTGAGGTCGCCGACGGTGACGTTCTTGTCCACATAAAGCCCTTCGATCTGATGGAACGTCGGATTGTGCGTGGCGTCGGCGTTGTCGCGGCGATACACGCGGCCGGGGACGATAATGCGCACGGGCGGCGGTTGCTTTTCCATGACGCGAATCTGGACGGACGAAGTGTGCGTGCGGAGGAGTTTGCCCCTCACCCCGTCCCTCTCCCCATCCGATGGGGAGAGGGTGGCAGAGCCAGGTGAGGGGTTTGCGCCAAGATAAAACGTGTCTTGCGAATCGCGCGCGGGATGGTCGGCGGGCGTGTTGAGCGCATCGAAGCAATGATACTCGTCCTCAATCTCCGGGCCGTCGGCGACGGCGAAACCAATCTTGCGGAACGCGCGCACGATGTCGTCGGTGACTTGCGTGAGCGGATGTAGTTTGCCGAGCGCGCGGCGGCGTCCGGGCAATGTGAAATCAGTCGGCTCTTTCGGCAACGCAGCTTTCAGTTCCAATTCTTCGCGACGAGCAACGAGCGCGGCTTCGAGTTCGATCTTGGCGGCGTTGATGAGTTTGCCGGCGGCGGGTTTTTCTTCCTTGGAGAGCGTGCCAAGCTGTTTCATCAGCGCGGTGAATTTTCCGTTCGGCCCGATCCACGCGCCTTTGGTCTGTTCAAGCGCGGCAAGGTCGGGCGCAGCGTTGAGTTCCGCGAGCGCGGTTTGTTTCAGCGGTTCGATGTCGTCGAGAAATCCAGCCATAAATTTGAAAAAAGTTTAGCCGCAAGAGAACGCAAAGAACACAAAGAATTTTTCGGCGGCCACAGGCCGCCGCTACAAAATAATTCGGCTCGCGAGGACTCTCGCCCCACCAAACGAAAAACGGGCGAACCTTTTCAGGCCGCCCGTTCAGATTCTTTGCTGAAACTTTTTACGCCTTTGCGAGTGTGGCGGCTGGTTTGTTCTTCAACGCGTTCTTGGCGACGTTCACCAGTTCCGTAAATGCGGCGGCGTCCTGCGCGGCGATGTCGGCGAGAACCTTGCGGTCGAGCGCGCATTTGGCGGCTTTGAGACCTTCCATGAAACGGCTGTAGGTCAGACCGGCGGCGCGCGTCGCGGCGTTGATGCGGATTTGCCAGAGATAACGGAACGTGCGCTTCTTGACGCGGCGGTCGCGATAGGCGTATTGGCGGCCATGGTCAACGGCGTCGGACGCGTAGCGATACAGTTTGGAGCGCCGCATGCGAAAACCTTTCGCAGCGGTGATCATCCGTTTACGGCGTTTGCGGGAAGCGGGAGAATTAGTGACTCGCATAAAATTTTAATGGCTGAACGGCAGGTTTTGCGTGATACGGTAGGCGTCCGTGGAATGAACGGCCGCATCCTTGCCGAGGCGGCGCAAGCGCTTGGCGTTCTTGGTTTGGGCCAGATGGCGGCGGCCTGCGCGTGAGCGCATGACTTTGCCGGTGGCGGTGATTTTGAACCGCTTGGCCACGGATTTTCTTGTTTTGATGCCTTTTGGACGTCGCATAAATTTAATTCAATAGCAAAAGAGCGCGGAATTTATCTGACTGTGCGTTTGAAGGCAAGCGCGAATTTCGGAATTTGGATTGTGCTTTCGACTATGGCTGATGGGTGTTTAACAACGTTGGTCCGGGCGATGTTAACGTCGAATTCGAATTCGTCGCATCAAAACTGATGGGCGCGGCTATGTTAAGCTGCTTGACAATTTCATCGGTCAAATCGGCCTGACCATTGTTATAGACGATGACGGGCGTGGTGTTGACGGTTTCGGACGCGGAATCCAAAACCAAAGTGTAACCGGCGGCTTTGGCCTTGGCGGTTACGGCGCTGCGGATTTCGGCGATGATTTTATCCCGCATTCGTTGAAACTGATCAGACAGCCGGGTTTTGGCTGAACGGTCGTATTCATCCAGCGCGGCTTTGGATTCCTGCATCTGTTTGAGTTTTGCATCGGCGGCCTTTTTATTTTTATCACGCTCATCGGTGGAAAGCGCCTGATCATTTGCCTGATCCAAAAGCTGCTTGTATTCGGCATCGCCTTTTTTCAAGTCGTCCAACAAGGCGGTTTCGTCCTTGATGATTTGTTTTTTTTGGTCGTCCAAATTCACCTGCGCCAGCTTGGTTTTGTAATAGTTGGTGAACACTTTGCCCAAATCCACCGTGGCGATTTTCGGAGTTTGCGCCAACGCCGAGCCGCCCAAGGCGATCAACAGGATTGCCGGAAAAATAAATTTCAAAATGTTTTTCATAGTCAGATAGTAAAACAGATTTTCAGGCCGACGCCAACTCAAAATGGGCGCGTGTAGCCGACGTTGAATTGAAATTGTCCGCCCTTGCCGTTGTTTTGGTCGTGGTGAATCGGCACGCCGTAGTCGAGGCGCAACGGCCCAAGATGCGGAATGTCCAGGCGAAAACCCAATCCCCAGTTGTCATCAAAATTTCCGCCGAATGTGTAAGTTTTTTGCCCGACAGAACCCGCGTCATAAAACAAAGCAAACCGCAAACTCGGCCCGCTGTCTTTTTCCAAAATCGGCAGGCTGTATTCGAGCGAACCAAACCAATAGCTGTCGCCGCCAACCGGTTCGGGCGAGCCGGGTTCGCGCGGGCTGATGTTGCGATATTTGAAACCGCGCAATGAATAAAGTCCGCCGAGATAATAACGGTCGTAAAAAGGAACGTCGCCTCCGTTCAAACTGCGTGCCACGCCGGTGCGTCCGCCGGCTTCAATCACATGGCCGTGAAACAAACCGGGAAAATACCACTCCGTCTTGGCTTCCAATTTGTAATAATTGCGGTCGCCGATGTCAATTTCAGGATTGAATTCGGTCCGCTGGCCGTGATTCGGCAATCGCGTGCTGTTGCGCGTGTCATAAGCGAGCGACGCGCCAAAGCGATGAAACAGGTGGTCACCCACTTCATTCGTAATTGCCAGCGGCACGGGAACGCTATTGGTCGTGGTCGTCAGTGAGATTCCGACGTCATCAATGGCATAACTGATGCTGCCGATCAAATTATCGCTGCCCAATGCCCGTGTCAGGCTCACCCGCGCGCCGGTGCGCGTTTCGTCAAAAAGATTGTTGGGACTTTCAAAATTTAATTGATGCCGATACAAATCAACGCCGAGTGACAATTTGCGGTTCAAAAACCATGGCTCGATGAATGAAAGTTCGTAGTCCTGCCGCTGCGTGCCCAATTGGACAAACAGGCGCAACTTTTGTCCGCCGCCGGTGAAATAGGGCGGATGAAACAAATCGAAATTGCCCTGTGTGATTTCCGCGAAGCCGACCAGCGAATCCACTGAACTGAAGCCCGCGCCGAGCGTGAACTTGCCGGTGTCCTGCTCCTGCACGTTCACCGCCAGATTTTTACGGCCGGTGATCGGCGGATCGGTTGGCTCCGGTTCCATGTCCACTTTGCTGAAATACTGCAATCCGTCGAGGCGCTCCTTGCTGATTTTCACGCGCACCATGTCGAAGACTTCGCCCGGGGAAATCGCCAGTTCGCGGCGGATGACTTTGTCCTTCGTTTTGACATTGCCCTGGATGTCAATGCGCTCGACGTAATTTTTCTGGCCGCCTTCAATCTGAAAATCCAAATCCATCGTGCCTTTGTCCACATTTGGAATGCGGTTGGCGCGCAACGTCTGGCCGCGCTGCACGTCAATGTAACCTTTGCTGCCGTAAAAATCCTCGATGGCTTCCATGTCCTTGTTCAAGCCGTCCGGCGTAAAAGTGTTTCCAACGTCCATCGGCAGATTATTCGTGCCGAGCTTTGCTTTCAATTGCTGGAAATCATGCGACGCCTTCAAACCGGCGCGAATCGCGTTGTCATCAAAAATTTTATTGCCGGTGAATTGGACCGAGCCGACTTTGTATTGCCGGCCTTCAAAAATTTCAAAAACGATCTTCATCCTGTCCTTCTTTGGACGCTCGAATTTCACTTCCTTGATTTCAAAATCCAGATAGCCGTGGTTGTGATAAAAATCCGTCAACGCTTCCTTGTCGTCGTCAAACTGATCCTCTTTGAACCGGTCGCTGTGAGAAATCCAGGAGAACATCCAATGCCGCCGCGTCTTGAGCTGCTTGCGTAATTCCTTCTGCGGAAAATTCGTCGCGCCGACAAATTCCACATCCGTGATCCGGATTCTTGGCGCTTCGGTGATTTGAAATGTTACGGACGCGCGTCCGGCCGTTTCATCCATCGAATCGAAAATGTATTTCACTTGCGTGCCCGGATAGCCGTATTTTTCGTAAAGCTTTTTGATTTCCTGCGTATCAGTGAACAATTTCTGCTCATCGAGCGGCTTGCCGGCCTTGACGGTGATTTTTTTCCTGATCTTCGACGTGCTTAAATTTGTGTTGCCTTCAACTTTAATGTCCGAAATTCGCAACCGCGTCTGCACCGTGTAAGTGACGACAATGCCGCCGTCGTCCTGCGGGTCAGCCGAAACGCGGATGTTGTAAAATTGTTCCGTGGCATAAAGCGAATGCACGTCGTCCTCGGTAAGATTCGGAGTGTAAATGTCTCCTGCCTTGAGGCGGATGTTGGAGCGGATGAATTGTTGGCTGACGTTCGTCGGGCCGACATATTTGATGTCCACGCGGTTCACTTTTGGGCCGGAAGTTTGCGCCGACGCAATATGCGCACAACCCAACAAAAGCAAAATTGCGATGAAGCGAAGCAGGAATTTCATCGGTTGAAATTCCCCCGCACAATCCAATCATCCGTTTGGAATGTCTTCGTCGCTGACTTTTGCTGCGCTTTCAAATCGTGTGTAATTTTTTAGGAACGTTAAATTGATGTCGCCCGTCGGGCCGTTGCGCTGTTTGGCGATCAACAGATTCACCGGCAACCCGTCGGCTTCTTCGGCGTTCGCGCCGTCCTCGTCGTCGCCTGAATTCGGTTTGTATAACAGACCAACAACGTCCGCATCCTGTTCAATCGCGCCCGATTCGCGCAAATCGCTCAAGCGCGGTTTGCGGCTTTTATCTTTTTCAAGTTCGCGGTTCAACTGGCTCAACACCAGCACCGGCACTTTCAATTCCTTCGCGAGCGCCTTGAGGCCGCTGGAAATATCGGAGATTTCCTGCTGACGGTTTTCCTGCGAACGCCGCGCAGTAGAATGCAGAAGCTGCAAATAATCAACCACAAAAAGTTTGACGCCATGCTGCTGATGCAAGCGCCGCGCCCGCGCGCGCAACTGTAAAATCGAAAGCCCCGCCGAATCGTCAATGAACAATTTTGAGTTTGCCAATCGTCCTGCCGCGTTCGTCAACTTCGGAAAATCCGATTCGCTCATGAACCCTTCGCGGATGGAACGCAGATTCACGCGCGCGATCGAACACATCATCCGCAAAATCAGCGATTCCGCGCTCATTTCCAAACTGAAGACCGCCACCGGCAATTTTTCCTCCAGCACGGCGTGTTCGACGACATTCATCGCCAGCGACGTTTTGCCCATGCTCGGCCGCGCGGCGATGACGATCATTTCGCTGCCGTGCAAACCGTCCGTCATCCGGTCCAAATCTGGAAAGCCCGTGCCGATGCCGTTCAACGTTCCCTTGCGGCTGAAAAAATTCTCGATCGTGCCGATGGCTTTGCCGACCAAATCTTTCACGCCAAGAACGGAAGTTTGCGCGCGCGATTCTGAAATTCTCAAAATATCTCGCTCAACTTCATCGCACAGCGCGTCCACTTCACCTTCGTAATCGTAAACGCGCCCGACGACTTCCGTGCAAACCGAAATCATCTTCCGCAGTAGAAATTTTTCGCGGACGATGTCGAGGTAATACGAAAGATTCGCCGCGCTCGGCACGGCGTCCTGCAATTGCGCGAGATACGCGATGCCGCCGACTTGTTCGAGCAATTGTTTGTTCTTGAGCTTTTGTTGGACGGTGATGATGTCAACTGCTTCGCGCGAGTTGAACATTTCCGCGAGCGTTTCGTAAATCGTCTGATGCCGCAGGTCGTAAAAAACTTCCTGCCCGCCGTCTTTCAATTTCTCAATGCACTCGCCGATGCATTCGTTCGGCGAAAGCAACGCGCAACCCAGAACGCCTTGTTCGGCTTCCGACGAATGTGGCGGCAAACGGTCCAATTTCACTGAATCAGAAGAAGTATTTTTACGGCGACGCGCCTTTTTCAAATCTGCTGCTGCGCCTGCACTGTCGGAAACGGAATCAATCATGGCACAAGCAAACCCGCTGGCGGAAAATCTCTCAAGCTTGAACTGTTAAAATCCGTTCGCAGCTTGTTCACGAAGTTATTCAGAGTTCAAAATTTTCCATGCTGCTGATTGACGCGATTGTGACCGTCGTCTAGCCTTCGCGCATGACATTTTTCGGGTCGTATCTTGACGAAATAAAAAAAATCTCGCTCGCGGTGACGCCACTGAACACACGCATCGTCCGGCGCTCAAAATGAATTGGAACGAAATGCACATTCAATCCCGGCGAGAAATTTGCAGGATATCGTGTATGTCTGAATCATTTGCATCAAAGCCGTGGGAATGTTTGGAAAAGTGGGTTCAAATGTTGCTGACTGATGCGATTGCGTTGCGTTCCGACAAATCAGTTCAACTCTGCGCTTAAAATGCCAATAGCCTTTGGATCATATATCGCCGAGATTCAAAAGAACCTCGCGCGCGGCGATGCTACGGAACATACGCATCGGCTGGCACTTCAAGCGTTACTCCAGTCGGTTGGCAAAGGAATCACTGCCACCAACGAGCCGAAGCACATTCCAATTATCGGCGCTCCTGATTTCAAAGTTTCGCGTGGGAAAATTCCGCTGGGTCATGTCGAGACGAAAGATGTTGGCATTGACCTCGCCGAAATGGAACACGGCAAAGGGTCAAGTGGCGGTCAATTCATCCGCTATTCCAATTTGCCGAACTGGATTCTTACCGACTATCTGGAATTCCATTGGTTCACGCTTGGGGAACGTCGCCGCGTGGTGCGGATCGCAGAGATGGTTGGTAAAAATAAGATCAAGCTGCTGCCCAACGGCGAAAAAGAACTCGCCGATTTGCTTGAAAGTTTCATTCGTTGTCCGGCGTTGACAGTCGGCACGGCAGAGCAACTGGCGGACAGCATGGCTGGCTACGCCCGCACGATGCAGCAGCAGACCATCGTTGCCATTCAGCAGGAGGCCGATGGCGGCTGGCTGCATCAATGGTTGCGCGCTTTTCAGGGAACGCTCATTCCTGATCTCGATGAGAAAAAGTTTTCGGATATGTTCGCGCAAACGCTGGTCTATGGTTTGTTTGCCGCACGCGTCCACACGCCGGAGAAAGAAGATTTCACGCGCAACTCGGCGGCACACGCCATTCCCAAGACCAATCCGTTTTTGCAGGAACTTTTCTACGAAATCACCGGGCCGAAACTTCCTGATGCGATTGCGTGGGTGATGGAGGACATTGTTGAATTGCTGAATCACGCGGATATGCCGGCTGTGCTGAAAGATTTTGGCAAGGGTCAGGGCAAGTCCGACCCGGTGGTGCATTTTTACGAGACGTTTCTGGCGGCTTACGATCCGAAGTTGCGCGAGGTGCGTGGCGTTTATTACACGCCCGAACCGGTGGTCAGTTACATCGTGCGTTCGGTTGACCATTTGTTGAAGACGAGATTCAACCGCGCGAAAGGTCTGGCGGATGAAAACACTTTGATTCTCGACCCGGCCACCGGCACGGCGACGTTTCTTTATTTTGTCATCGAACAGATTCACCAGAAGTTTGTGAAGCAAAAGGGCGCGTGGGACGGCTATGTGGAGAAAAATCTGCTGAACCGCGTCTTCGGTTTTGAACTGCTGATTGCGCCTTACGCCATCGCGCATCTCAAGCTGGGGATGCAACTGGCCGACCTCGGCTATAAATTTGGTTCTGACCAGCGGCTTGGCATTTACTTGACGAACACCTTGGAAGAAGCGGCGAAGAAAACGGAGCAGTTGTTTGCCACCTGGGTTGCCGAGGAAGCCAACGCTGCATCGGAAATCAAACGCGACAAGAAAATCATGGTGGTGCTGGGCAATCCGCCATATTCTATTTCATCGCAAAATCGCGGCGAATGGATTCAGAATTTGATTGAGGATTACAAAAGGGATTTGTCGGAGAAGAAACTCAACTTGGATGATGATTTCATCAAATTCATTCGTTTTTCTCAATGGCGGCTCGAACAAACCGGGCATGGCGTTCTTGGTTTCATCACCAATAACATTTATTTGGACGGCCTTTCGCATCGTCGGATGCGTGAAAGTTTGATGAAAACTTTTGATGAGATTTACGTCTTTAATCTTCATGGCAGCGTCAAAGACAAACATCCCCGGCCAGACGGCAGTGCAGATGAAAATGTTTTCGACATCGAACAAGGAGTAAGCATCGGGCTTTTTGTCAAACTTCCTAAAAAACAGAAATGCCGGGTTTTCCATTCTGAACTTTATGGTTCTCGGCTTGAGAAATATAAATTTTTGTCGGAAGCCGACATTGCCGCAACCGATTGGAATGAACTGAACCCAACCAAGGAAAATTATTTCTTCGTGCCAAAGGATTTTTCCAATGAGGCTGAATATTCCAAGTTTTATTTTTTCAAGGATATATTTTTGGTGTTCGGACCGGGGATGAAAACCGAGCGCGATGCCTTGACGATTCACTGGATGCCAGAAGACATCAAAAACGTCGTGAGTGCTTTTCGCAATTTACCAGCGGACGAGCTGCGTTCTAAATTCAAACTTCCCGAAGACAGCCGAGATTGGACAATTGCAAAAGCCAAGGCTGACGTGGTTCAAAACGCCGCGAGCGGAAAAATAATCAAAATTCAGTATCGCCCGTTTGATTTTCGCTGGACTTGGTATTCCGGTCAGTCGAGAGGGTTCATTGGCACACCCGGTTCGCGTGTTACACGAAATTTTTTGGCGCGACAAAACCTTGGACTCATAACCAATCGTCAGATTGTCGGAGACGGATTTTCTCACATACTGGCAAGTGCCACCCCGATTTCACACGGAACATTCTATTTGGGAAATCGCGGTCAGGATTATCTTTGTCCGCTCTACCTTTACGACGACCCCGAAGCGGAAAATAAAAAACACGGCGGCGGCACGATGCTCATGGCGTTGTTTGAATCGTCGCCGGGCTATTCGGTGCGTCGCGCGAATCTGGATCCAAAATTCATCGCAGACCTGACGCAGCGGCTCGGCTTAAAATGGTTGCCAGTGGATTCCGGCGATTTGAAAAAGACCGTCGGGCCAGAAGATGTTTTCAATTATGCTTACGCTGTTTTCCATTCGCCAACTTACCGCAGGCGTTACGCGGAGTTTTTGAAAATTGATTTCCCGCGCCTGCCATTGACCAATGATTTGAAATTGTTCCGCATACTCGCTGCTAAAGGCGCGGAGTTGGTTGCGTTGCATTTAATGGAATCACCCAAGCTCGATAAATTCATCACTGAATTCAATGTGAAGGGCAGCAATGAGATTGAGAAAGTCCAACACACGGACAATGACCAACGGGTTTGGATCAATCCAAAGCAGTTCTTCGCTGGCGTGCCGAAAGCGGTCTGGGAATTTCATGTCGGCGGTTATCAGGTTTGCGAGAAATGGCTGAAAGACCGCAAAGAGCGAAAGCTTTCCTACGCCGACATTCAACATTATCAAAAAATCATTGTCTCTTTGAGCGAGACTATTCGGCTGATGTCTGAAATTGACGCAGCGATTCCCGCATGGCCGTTGACATGAATCGCAAACCGTCATTGCTCGTTATTTTTCTCTCGGTCTTCATTGACCTGATCGGCTTCGGCATCGTGCTGCCGTTGCTGCCGGGTTACGCCGAAGACAATTTTCGGCCGGATTTTTCGGCCAAAGGCGTCGCCATCGGCGGCATCATCGCGTCGTTTTCGCTCATGCAATTTCTTTTCGCTCCCGCGTGGGGAAAATTATCCGACCGCATTGGCCGCCGTCCGGTCATGCTCGTCAGCAATCTTGGCGCGGCTGGCTCGTATTCACTGTTTGCGATTGCTTCGAGCATGAACGGAACAACCGGTTTAATTTGGATTTTAGCTTCGCGAATTTTCGCCGGCATTTGCGGCGCGAACTTGTCCGTTGCATCCGCCTACATCGCCGATATTTCGCCGCCGGAAAAACGCTCGGCGCGCATGGGCTTGATTGGAATGGCATTTGGTCTCGGATTTATTTTTGGCCCCGCGCTTGGCGCGTTCAGCATCGAAATTTTTCACAGCAAACAAGCGCCCGGCTGGGTCGCCGCAAGTTTTTGCGCGGCGAATTTCATTCTCGGCTGGTTCATCCTCGGTGAAAGCAGAAAACCGAATTCCGAACACGTCGTTGCGCGGCCAAAATTGAACCAATGGTCGCACACGCTCGCGCAACCGAAACTCGGACTGCTCATCGCCGTTTTTTTCTTCGCGACATTTTGTTTCACCTGCTTTGAATCCACATTTCCGCTGCTGGCGAAACACCAATTCGCCGGCGAAGAAAAAAATCTGAACAACCGCATCGGTTATTTGTTCACTTATGCCGGCGTCATCGCTGCGCTCGTGCAAGGCGTCATCGGCAAACTCGTGAAAAAATTTGGCGAACCCAATCTGATTTTCATCAGCCTGATTGTTTTTGCCATCGGTCTCGCTACGCTGCCATTTGCGACGACATTGCCCGAAATTTTAGTTGTCCTTGCATTGCTCGCCATCGGTTCGGGACTGAACCGTCCGCCGGTTTTTGGAATGATTTCTTTGAGTTCCTCGCCGCATGAGCAAGGCGCGAATCTTGGCGTCGCCCAAAGTTTCGGCAGTCTGGCGCGAATTCTCGGCCCAATTTTTGCCGGTGGATTATTTTTTATTCATCCCGCGTTGCCGTATCTGATTTGCGGCGGCATCGCGCTGGCGACGGCATTTTTTGCGTGGAATTATCTTTGCGGAAAAGGCGCGCCGTCCGACAAAGGAAAAGATTTCAAGCCGGGAGCAGAAGGCGACAAGCTGGCTTAATCGTCAATCCACAAATCGTTTCATCAAATTGCCGTAAGCGTCAATCCGGCGGTCGCGCAGGAACGGCCAGTGCGTGCGTGTCATGTCCACTTTGGCAAGGTCAACGGGCACGATGAGAATTTCTTCCTTGTTCGTGGAAGCTTTCGCAAGAATTTCGCCGGACGTTCCAGCAACAAAACTTTGTCCCCAAAATTCAATGCCTTCGCCGCCAACGCTGGAAATTTTTTCAAGGCCAATCCGGTTCGGCACGGCGACGAAACAGCCATTTGCAATCGCGTGCGAACGTTGGATTGTTTCCCATGCGCTGTGCTGGTTCGCGCCGTATTTTTTCTTTTCGCTCGGATGCCAGCCGATGGCGGTCGGATAAAAGAGGATTTGCGCGCCCTGCAACGCCGTCAGCCGCGCGGCTTCGGGATACCACTGGTCCCAGCAAATCAGCACGCCGATTTTTCCGTATTTTGTTTGCCACGTTTTGAAACCCAAATCGCCGGGCGTGAAATAAAATTTTTCGTAAAACAGCGGGTCGTCGGGAATGTGCATCTTGCGATAGACGCCGAGCAGGGAACCGTCGGCGTCAATCACGGCGGCGGTGTTGTGATAAACTCCGGCGGCGCGCTTCTCGAACAGCGAAGCGACAATGACGACTTTGTGTTTCTTCGCCAGTTTGCAAAATGCGTCCGTCGTCGGGCCGGGAATTTTTTCCGCGAGTTGAAAATTTTCATGGTCTTCGCTCTGGCAAAAGTATTGCGAGCGGAACAATTCCTGCGTGCATAAGATTTGCGCCCCGCTTTTCGCAGCGCGTTCGGCGAGCGAGAGTGTTTTTTTCAGGTTCGCGTTCGGGTCGGCGGAAGCGGCGGATTGGATGAGTCCAAGTTTGACGACCTGGGATGCGGCGCGTTTCATTCCGGGATTTTTGTGGTGTTAACGCGGACGGTATGCTCCATCAAATCGGTGCTGCCACGGGCTGCGGGCGGCGTCGGAATCGTCTGGCCAAAAAGTTCGCGCGTGAATTTGCCGAGCGTCTCGTTCGTCGGGCCGTAACCTTTGTGGTAAATGTAGTATTCGAGGTCGTAAAGCAATTCGTCGGCGGTCGCGTAACGTTGCGCCGGATCGCGCGCGAGGCAGCGCTGGAGGATTTTATCGAGCGGCTCGTCAATGCGCGTGTCGTATTTGCGGAAATCGGGAATCTCCATGTTCAAAATCCGCTGGCGCGATTCGTCGGCAGTTGCGCCCTTGAAAACATTCCGGCTCAACAGCAAATGCGCAAGCACGACGCCGGTAGAAAATATGTCGGAACGCTTGTCGGTGATCTGAAAATCGGCCTGCTCGGGACTCATGAAGTCTGCTTTGCCGGCGACGACTTCGCCTTCCTGATCGGTCAAAAATCCGCGCGCTTTCGCAATGCCAAAATCCGTCACCTTCACGTCGCCCTCGAACGCGATCATGATATTTTTCAGGCTCACGTCGCGATGCACGATGCCGAGCGGATGGCCGTCTTTGTCCGTCTTCGCATGCGCGTATGACAGCCCGCGCGCGATGCGGCTGGTGATGAAAATGGCGAGTTCTTTCGACAACTGCTGGTTCTTGTCGGAAAGCTGGCGCGTGAATTGCTCGAGGTTGACGCCGCGGATCAATTCCATGCAGATGAAGCAAACGCCCTTGGCTTCGCCGAGGTGATAGGTCTGCACGATGTTCGTATGAATGAGGTCGGCGACCAGCTTGGCCTCGCCGATGAAGTTCTCGATGAACATCTTCTGGCTGGCGAAATTCGGGCGGATTATCTTGATGGCCACGCGTTTAACGAAGTCGCGCGCCCCGTGTTGCTCGGCTTCAAACACGATTCCCATGCCGCCCTCAAAAATTTTGCGGACGATTTCGTATCGAAAATCACTCTGAATCGTAAAGAGTGCCATGCCACGAATAGTCGGAAATTATCCGGCGAAGTCAAGCCCCGCGCTTGGAAATACTTGAGGCCGCAAAAAAAAATAATTTTTTTGCTTGCAGGATTTCGTGGAAATTCTTTAATTCTCCTTACGTCACGCGACTTTTTGACGAAAACAAAACAACAACAAAACTAAACCACAACACAGGAAGGACACCGATTATGGCAAAAGCACTCTCAAAATCCCAACTCGCCGCTGCGGTCGCAGAAAAGGCCCAGCTCTCGAAAAAACAGGCGACTGAAATTCTCGAACACATCGCCGCGCTCGCCTACAAGCACGCAAAGGACACGTTCACGCTGCCCGGCATCGGCAAGCTCGTTCTCAAGGACCGCGCCGCCCGCATGGGCCGCAATCCGAAAACCGGCGAAGCCATCCAGATCAAAGCCAAGCGCGTCGTGAAATTCCGCGTCGCCAAAGCCGCGAAGGACGCGATCCTCGGCAGCAAGTAATTTTTGCCCTCATCACAGGCGCTTCGATTTTTCGGAGCGCCTTTTTTGTTTTTGTAGCAGCGAACGTGAGTTCGCTCAAACTTCCGCTGGCTGATTTTGAGCCGACTCACATCGGCTGCTACGTTTTTTATTTTTCATCTGTGCAAATCTGTGTTCATCTGTGGCTAAATTAAATTGATGAAACCTCGCGTTCGATTTGCTCCATCGCCCACCGGCTATCTCCACATCGGCGGCGCGCGCACTGCGCTCTTCAACTGGCTTTACGCCCGTCACACCGGCGGCACGTTTATTTTGCGCATTGAAGACACCGACGCCGCGCGCAATTCGCAGGAAGCCGTCGAAGTCATCTTGAGCGGCCTGCGCTGGCTCGGTCTCGACTGGGACGAAGGCCCGCTCACCGGCGACGCCACCGGCGCGAGCAAAGGAAATTCCGGCCCGTATTTCCAATCACAACGCAAAGCCAACTACCTCGCCCGCGTCGAAGCCCTGCTCTCGCGCGGCCTCGCCTACGAACATGAAGGCGCGGTGAAATTCAAAATGCAGCGCGAGCCGGTCACGATTCACGATCTCGTCGTCGGCGACGTCGTCCGCAAACTGACCGACCGCGAGGAAGTTGATCCTGATTTTGTCATTTTGCGTTCCGATGGACAGCCCGTGTTTCATCTCGTCAACGTCATTGACGATTTGGAGATGGACATCACGCACGTCATCCGCGGCGAAGATCATTTGAGCAACACCGCCAAGCACATCGCGCTCTTTCAGGCCTTCGGCGTCAATCCGCCGCACTACGCGCACATCCCGCTCATCCTGAACGGCGACGGCTCCAAGATGAGCAAGCGCGACACCGGCGCCTCGCTCACCAGCTATCTCGACGAAGGATTTTTGCCCGAAGCCGTCATCAATTATCTCTGCCTGCTCGGCTGGTCGCCCAAGGACAATCGCGAAAAAATGTCGCGCGCCGAAGTCATCGAACGCTTCGACCTGCCGCAGATTCTCCGGCACAACGCACGGTTCGACTACGAAAAACTCCTGTGGTTGCAAGGCGAATACGCGCGCGAACTGGCCGACGACCGCTTTTACGAACTCGCCGTCCACGCTTTTGCGAAAGCGGGGATTGACACAAATAAATTTCCGCTCGCCTACGTCAAAGCCGCGCTCGACACCTGCAAAGGCAAATTCAAACTGTTCAGCGAACTGCCCGCCTACGCCGGATTTTATTTCCGGGATGAATTCGATTACAACGCCGACGATGCAAAAAAAGTTTTCATCCCCGAAAACAAACCGCGCCTCGAAAAACTCCGCGACGCCTTTGCCGCGCTGAACACCTTCGACGCCGCATCAATCGAATCAGCCTTGAAAGAAACTGCCAAACAACTCGGTGTGAAAGTTGGCGTGCTCATTCATCCGACGCGCCTTGCCATGACCGGCAATCCCCACGGCCCGAGCTTGTATCATCTGCTCGAAGTTTTGGGCAAAGAAAAATCGCTGGCGCGGATTGAGCGGGCACTAAATTCGTTTTAGCCACGGATGAAACGCGGGTTTTTTGCAAACAAGAACGATAAAAGGAGTTTTAAGGTCACAAATGAATCTTACTTGAATCAAATCAAAGTTGTGATACTATAATTACCCGATGGTTCAAAACTCATCCATGATTCGGAGAACCGCAAGTTTGAAGTTGTGTCGCTAACTGTCTCTTTTTGACCGTCTGAAATCGCCAAAAATGCCCACAAAACGGCTGTTTCTCCGCACAAATCGAATAATGGCCGCACGGATTGATTTTTGCCCGCACGGACGGGAAGTTGCCTCGCACGGAACGGCCAATCGCCCGCACAGATCGAATTATCGCCGCACGGACGGAAAAATGGCTGCACGAAACGAATTATTCCCGCACGGAGCGCGAGATTGTCCGCACAGATCGGTTTCGAGGCTGCGGGAAGCGATTATTGCTCGCACGAAATAGGTTTGAAAGTTGCAGACTAAAAAGCCGCCGGATTTCTCCGGCGGCTTTTCGATTTCGACTGTAGCGGCACTCTGTGAGTGTCGTTCGGCGGTCACAGACCGCCGCTACAAATTTTAATACGCAGCTTGCGCGCCTTTGATGGAGCGTTTTTTCATCCACGGCATGAGCGCGCGAAGTTTTGCGCCGGTCTTTTCAATCGGATGGTTCGCGCCTTTTTTCATCAGCGCGTCGTAGCGTTTGTAGCCGCCTTGATATTCCTTGACCCATTCGCGGGCAAATTTGCCGGATTGAATATCTTTGAGCGCGGCCTTCATCCGTTTCTTGACGCTCGCATCAATGATTTTCGGGCCGACGCTGACGTCGCCCCACTTGGCAGTTTCGGAAATTGAAAAGCGCATTCCGCTTATGCCGGCTTCGTTCATCAAATCCACGATGAGTTTCAATTCGTGCAGGCATTCAAAGTAAGCCATTTCCGGCGAATAACCGGCTTCGACGAGCGTTTCAAATCCGGCCTGCACGAGCGCGCTCGCGCCGCCGCACAAAACAGTTTGCTCGCCGAACAAATCGGTTTCGGTCTCTTCTTTGAAATTCGTTTCGAGGACGCCGGCGCGCGTGCCGCCAATTCCCTTTGCCCACGCGAGCGCAATTTTTTTCGCGGCCTTGCCGGGATTTTGATAAACGGCGATGAGGCTCGGCACGCCTTTGCCTTCGACATATTGGCGGCGGACGATGTGGCCGGGACCTTTCGGCGCGACCATGATGACGTTCACATTTTTCGGCGGCACGATGGTTTTGAAATGAATCGCAAAGCCGTGCGAGAACAAAAGCGTTTTGCCCGCAGTCAAATTCGGCGCGATGTCTTTTTCATAAGCGCGCGGCTGTTTCGTGTCGGGAATCGCGACCATGATGACGTCGGCGCGGCGCACAGCTTCGGCAGTGCTGAAAACTTTGAATCCTTTTTCGCGCGCGACGGAAATGGACTTGCTGCCTTCATAAAGGCCGATGATGACGTTCAGGCCGCTTTCTTTGAGGTTGAGCGCGTGCGCGTGGCCTTGCGAGCCGAAGCCGAGCACGGCCAATGTTTTATTTTTCAACACGCCGAGATCGGCGTCCTTGTCGGTATAGACTTTTGACATAAATTTTTTGAAACGGACGCGAAGCCTAACAATGCGGCGGAACGCGGTCAATTTGCAAATTCTCAAAACCGATAAACATCCTTGCGATGACGCACGCGCTGGATTTCAACCAGCTTTGATCATGTCTTTTTTTCGATTCAATACCGCGAAGCTTGCTTCGGTCGTCGTGCCTTTTCTTTCAACCATTGTTAAATGCCTCGCAGCTTGCTGCGAGGATTATTTACGAAACCTTCAAACAGCCAAAAATGCGATATAGATCGCTCTCAATCTTTCGGCAACTCCCCTTAAACAACATGGATATTTACTTCCACTTCCATCGTGCGCTCAAGCGTGCCGTGGTAATTTCCGGTCACGGGCGGCACGTCGGCGTAATCGCGTCCGTGGCCGATCTTCACATAAGTCTCGCCGATCTGGCAATTGTGCGTCGGGTCGAGCGCGCGCCAGCCGAGGCCGGGAATAAAAACTTCCGCCCACGCGTGCGTCGCGCTGGCGATTTCCGTGGCCAGATAACCGCTGACATAACGCGCGGGAATTTTCACGCTGCGGCACAATCCAATCAGAAAATGCGCGTAATCCTGGCAGACGCCGCTGCGTTGCACGATGACGTCGCGCATATGCGTGTGGACGTGCGTGGAGTTCGGCAGATATTTCAGGTATCCGTGAGTGAAGCGCATCAGCGCGAGAGCGGCCTGCCACACGTCGGTCTGGCCTTCGGTCGCATCCAGCGCGAGCCGCCACGCGTCGGCTTCCATTTCAATGTAGCGGCTGCTCCGCAAAAAATCGAAGCAACGTTCGGCGTCCAGCGAGTCGCCGAGTTTTTCGAGCGGGCAAAGTTCCGCGTCGTCGGCGATTGCTTTCGGCCAGTTGGTTTCGACCTTGAACCGGCTTTCGATGAGCAAAGAATTATGCGGCTCTGGAATTTCAAAGTGATGAATCCAGTTGCCGTAAAAATCAACGTAATGCCTCAAACGCACGGCGGGCAGCACCCGGAGCAAAAAAGATTCAACCTTTTGTTCGGGAATCGAAGGTGGCTGGAGGCGCACGTCGTTGAAACTGTCGCGCGCGGGCGAAGCGTAAGTGTAGCGGGTGCGATGCAATATATCGTATTTCATTTCGGAAAAATTCAAGGTCACACTTTGCGCAAATCCAGTGTGAATGGGAATTCAGAATTTTCGATTGGCGGCGGGATTTCAAACTTTCCCTGCGCGTGGCCGTGACGAAAAAATCTGGAGAGCCGCCGCGCTTCGGCTTCGTAACTGTTCACGGGAAACGTGTCGTAACCGCGTCCGCCCGGATGCGCGACGTGATAAGTGCAGCCGCCGAGCGAGCGTTTGTTCCAAGTGTCGTAAAGATCAAAGCGCAACGGCGCGTGCGATTTGATCGTGGGCTGCAAACACACTGGCGGCTGCCACGCGCGATAACGCACGCCGGCGACGCCTTCGCCGTTCGTGCCGGTCGGGTGCAGCGGCACGCGATGACCGTTGCAAGTGATGGCGAAACGGTCGCCGACAAGTCCGCGCGCTTTAATTTGCAATCGTTCGAGCGACGAATCAACGTAACGCACCGTGCCGCCGCCGCCGGGTTCTTCGCCGAGGACGTGCCACGGTTCGAGCGCGGTGCGAAGTTCAATCTGCAAATCACGTTGTTCCAAATCGCCGATGCGCGGGAAACGAAATTCAAAGTGCGGCGCGAACCAATCGAACTCGAACGGATAACCGGCGTCGCGCAAATCGCCGATGACATCGCGGAAATCCGTTTCGCAAAAATGCGGCAGCATCCAGCGGTCGTGGATGTCCGTGCCCCAGCGCACGAGATCGTTTTTGTAGGGCTGCGTCCAGAATTTCGCGACGAGGCCGCGCAGGACGAGATGCTGCGCGAGGCTCATGCGCGCGTGCGGCGGCATCTCGAACGCGCGCATCTCGACGAGGCCGAGCCGGCCAGTTGAACTTTCCGGCGCAAACAATTTATCAATTGAAAATTCCGCGCGATGCGTGTTGCCGCTCGAGTCAATCAAAAGATTTCGGAACAAACGATCCACGAGCCAAGGTGGGACAGGCGTCGCGCCTGTCTCTAATTTAATTTTTTCAGATGGAGACAGGCGCGACGCCTGTCCTACGCCGAGTTGCCGGTCCAATTCCTTGAACGCGATTTCAAGTTCGTAAAGCGAATCGTTGCGCGCCTCGTCAATGCGCGGCGCCTGCGAAGTCGGCCCAATAAATAATCCGCTGAACAGCCAGCTCAACGATGGATGATTCTGCCAATACGTCAGCAGCGAGCGCAACAAATCCGGCCGCCGCAAAATCGGCGAGTTCTGCGGAGTTTCGCCGCCAATAATAATATGGTTGCCGCCGCCCGTGCCGGTGTGGCGTCCGTCGAGCATGAATTTTTCCGTGCCGAGCCGCGTCTGCCGCGCTTCTTCGTAAAGAATTTCCGTGCGCTCGACGAGTTCGTCCCACGTCTTGCTCGGGTGCATGTTGACCTCGATCACGCCGGGGTCGGGCGTGACGGCGAGCTTGTTCAGGCGCGGATCGCGTGGCGGCGTTTCGCCTTCGATGATGACCGGCGTGCCCATTTCGGTGACGACGGTTTCGATGCCCGCGATGAGATCAAGATAATCTTCCGTCGTCTCAACCGGCGGCATGAACAGATGCAAACGCCCGTCGCGCGGTTCGATGCACAGTGCCGTGCGAATAATCCACGGCGCGCTTTGGCTGGGCGCGGGTTTGCGCAATGGATTTTCATTCTCATCAAGTTTTTGCGCGCGTTGACCGCGACCTTCGCCGGGCTGCGTGGCTGCTTCCGCACGACCGATGAAACGCTGGCGATACGGAAATTCTTTTGGCAGTTCCGGCAATTTCGGATTCGACGGGTCTTGCTGCCGCTGCCACGGAAAATCTTTTTCGGCGACCCACGGAATTGAATCGAGCGGCAGGCGCAAGCCCATCGGCGAATCGCCGGGGATGAGCCAGAGCGTGTCGTCGTCGCGCAAAAACAACTGGCCGGTCATCCAGTCGCCCGTGACGCGCTTGATTGGAAGCGAGTAGCCGACGACCGAGCCGAGTCCCTGCTGAAAAATACGCGCGATGCGTTCGCGTTCCTGCTTGTCCTTGAGATTGGATTTTTCCGGCGTGACGTTGGACGGGAAGCGGCGTTCCTTCCAGGTGTAATAAAATGCGTCCTCGTAGGCGGGAATCAAATGCTTCGGATCGCCGCCGACCAACGAGGCGAGGCGCGATAAAAGTTCTTTCGCGTCCTTTGCGCCGTGACCGTAATTTTTCGATTCGTCCGCGATGAGCGAATCATTTTTCCAAATCGGAATTCCGTCTTTGCGCCAGTATGCGGCAAGCGCGTAACGCGGCAACGGTTCGCCCGGATACCATTTGCCCTGGCCGTAATGCAGCAGCGAGCCGGGCGCGAATTTTCCGCGCAGCCGTTTGATGAGTTCGCCGGACAAAATTCGTTTCTTGTGCGAGACGGCGGTGAAATTCCATTCCGCGCCGTCGGGGTCGTCCACGGAAACAAACGTCGGCTCGCCGCCCATCGTCAGGCGCACGTCGCCTTTTTTCAGGTCAACGTCAATCGCGTGGCCGAGCGATTCGATTTTTTTCCATTGCTCTTCCGAATAAGGTTTTGTTACGCGCGGCGATTCATAAATGCGCGTCACGGTCATCTTGAAACTGAATTCGCTTTCACACTCGTCCACGCCACCGGAAATCGGCGCGGCGCTGGAAGGATCGGGCGTGCAGGCGAGCGGAATGTGGCCTTCGCCCGCGAACAAACCGGACGTCGGATCAAGTCCGATCCAGCCGCCGCCGGGCAGATAAACTTCGCACCAGGCGTGCAAATCGGTGAAATCTTTTTCCGCGCCGCTCGGGCCGTCGAGCGATTTCACGTCGGGCTTCAATTGGATCAAATAGCCGCTGACGAAGCGCGCGGCGAGTCCGCAGTGACGCAGCAACTGGCACAGCAGCCACGCCGAATCGCGGCACGAACCGCTGGCTTTTTCCAAAGTTTCCTCCGGCGTCTGCACGCCGGGTTCGAGGCGGACGAGGTATTTGATGTCCTTCCACAAACGCTGGTTGATGGCGACGAGAAAATCATTCGTGCGCGGTTTTTCTGCTTCGGGAATTTCCAGCCGCTCCTTTTTTGTGCGCCGTTTGGTTTCGCCCAACAAACCGCGCCGCAGTTCCGACAGATACTTCATGAAGTGCGGCGTGAGCCAGCATTTGCGCTGGAACGGCGCGAGTTCGTGGTCGAGCGCCGGGTCGTAGGCGAACGGAAATTTTTCCGCCTGCGGTTCGAGGAAAAAGTCGAACGGATTCAGCACGGACATTTCCGCGACCAAATCCACTTCGACGCAAAATTCTTTTGTCGGCTTGTCAAAGACCAGTCGCGCGGCGTAATTCGACTGCGGGTCTTGAATCCAGTTGATGAAATGTTTTTCCGGCGCGATTTTCAGCGAGTAACTCAAAATCCGCGTGCGCGAATGCGGCGCTGGACGCAGCCGCACGGTTTGCGGCCCAAGATTGACCGGCCGGTCATACTTGTAATGCGTCTTGTGGTGCAGCGCGACGTGGATGGACACAGGAATTTATGATTTATGATTTATGATTTACGATTGCCGATTTGAACTGCTGCTGTTGCTCTTCCTGCTGCACCATGTGTTCGCCGTCAGGACTTTCAAACGGCTGGTAAATGTAGGCGTTAAACAGCGCCGCGCCGATGTCGTTCAACTTGATCTGCGTCTCGTCGAGATATTGATGCAGGCCGATTTCAAAAATTTCGTCCACGCCGCTGAATTGCAGTTCGGCGAGAAATCGTCCGGTCAATTTTTCCGCGTCGTTGCAAAAATGTCCCTCGGCCACGCCGGAAACGCGGCGGACGGCGCGATTCAATTCGCTCACGCAAAAACGCACCGAGCGCGGAAAGTTGTCGCTCAACAATAAAAATTCCGCGACGAGTCGCGGATGCACGTCCGCGCCGTAAATGGTTTTGTAGGCGTCCCACGCGCTGCACGAGCGCAGCACGGCCGTCCACTCGAGCGCGTTGTCAGGACTGACAATTGTTGGCACGCCGCGTTCGGGCAATGTTTGATAACGCACGTCCAAAATGCGCGTGGTTTTGTCGGCACGCTCCAAAAATTGTCCGGCTTGAACGAACCACCAGCCTTCGTCGTGGACGAGCGTGGCGTTGATGATGCCGTTGAGATGAAGCGAACTGGATTTGATCTCCTGAAAAAATTCGCTCGGACTTCGCCGCCAGATTTGCCGCGCTTGCGGCGAGCGCACGAACAAATACAAACGATTCAATTCTTCCCAAAGTTCAAGCGTCAATTGATCGCGCACCATGCGGGCATTTTCGCGCGCGGCGCAAATCGTCTGAACGATGGAATTGGAATTCTCCGGCTGGAAGACAAGAAATTCCGTGACGGCTTTGCCGGTCGCATGCGGATGCAATTTGAAAAATTCCTTTTCATCGCCGGTCGCCTGAACAATCGGCAGCCAGTATTCGACGAGCCGTTTTTCGTCGAGGTCGCGGATGTCGAGGAGCAGTTGCAGGTTCACGTCCACGATGCGCGCGATATTTTCAGCGCGCTCGATATAGCGCGCCATCCAGTAGAGCGAATTGGCAACACGCGAAAGCATTCAATATAAAACCCAGGTGTCCTTGCTGCCGCCGCCTTGCGATGAATTCACGACCAGCGAACCTTTGCGCAACGCCACGCGCGTGAGGCCGCCGGGAATGATTGAAATTTTTTCGCCCGACAGAATGAACGGGCGCAAATCCACATGGCGTCCTTCAAACTTGCCATCGCAATACGTCGGATGTTGCGACAGATAAACCATCGGCTGCGCGATGTAATTGCGCGGCTCGGCGATGATGAGCTTGCGGAATTTTTCGATTTCATCCTTCGACGCTTTCGGCCCCATCAACATTCCGTAGCCGCCGGATTCATTCGCGGCTTTCACGACCAATTCGGGCAGATGTTCGAGAATATATTTTTTATCCGAATCTTCATTGGCGAGATACGTCGGCACGTTCGGCAAGATCGGCTCTTGATCCAGATAATATTTGATCATGCGCGGCACGAAGTAATACATCACCTTGTCGTCGGCGATGCCAGTGCCGATGGAATTGGCGAGCGAAACATTTCCCGCGCGATACGCGTGAATCAATCCCGGCACGCCGAGCATCGAATCTTTTCGAAAAACCGTCGGGTCAATGAAATCATCATCAATTCGGCGATAGATCACATGCACGGGCTGAAGTCCTTTCGTCGTGCGCATGAACACGCGCTGGTCGCGCACAAACAAATCACGGCCTTCGACGATTTCGATCCCCATGTGCCGCGCAAGATAGGTGTGCTCAAAATACGCGCTGTTGTAAGCGCCGGGCGTGAGCAGCACCACGGTCGGGTCAGCTACGCCGGAGGGCGCAATGTGTTTCAGGCATTTCAAAAGTTCCTGCGGATAATTTTCGACCGGACGAACGCCGACGCCCTCGAACATTCCCGGAAACGCGCGCTTCATCGCGCGGCGATTTTCCAAAACATAACTGACGCCGCTCGGACAGCGGCCATTGTCTTCGAGCACCAAATAATTTCCGTCCTTGTCGCGGATTAAATCCGTGCCGCAAACGTGGATGTAAATTCCCTTCGGCACTTCAAAGTTGACGAACTCGCGCCTGAAATGCTTGCCGGACAAAACGTAAAATTCAGGGATGATTTTGTCCTTCAAAATTTTTTGCTCGTGATAAATGTCGTGCAGGAAAAGATTCAGCGCCGTGATGCGCTGGGCAAGCCCGCGCTCCAGATGTTCCCATTCCTGCGATGGAATGATTCGCGGCAGCAAATCGAACGGGAAAATTTTTTCCGCACCCTGCGCGTCGCCATAAACATTGAAAGTCACGCCCTGCCGCAAAAACGCCTTGTCCACAGCTTGACGTCTGGCATTGAATTCCGACGGCTTGATGCTCGCGAACAACTTGTGAAATTTCCGATAATGCGCGCGCACGCTGCTCTTGCCGTCCAGCATTTCATCGAACCCGCCGTTGATTTTATATTTTTTCAGCATGACGCAGTTGTTTTTTGAACGCGATGCGCGTTTTCAAACAGTCCGATTCGCAAAACTATTTTGCTTTCAGTTCAAATTCCGTGCGAAATTCACAAAGCTTTCGCGCGGCAAATGGCTGAAACGCCTTGATTTTTCAAATGTCAATTTATGGTTAAGCAAAAGCCTTGCCGATTTGTTGGATAAATTTTTTGCCGAAACGTGGAATTCAATTGCAACCGAAATGGAAATTCAAAAAAATGCGGGCTTTGAATCTGGAAATGAGCAGCTTTACGAAATTGCAAGCTGGCAGTTGACGGTTCATGCTCCGCGAAAGCTTGCGAACGCAAGCGTCAGAAAGTGGAGCCAATGGCCGGGATTGAGCGGTTTATGCTCGATTTTCAGATCCAAGGATACGATATTTCATGAATAAATGCGAGCATTTTGCACTGCTCTTGACCTTTCCGAACGAACCCATTACCTGCCCACTTACTGAAGGTTTTACTGAAACTTTCACTGAAGGTTTTTAGGCTGGTTTGTGATTGCCGTATGAGATAAGCAAAGTCTCACGAAGATTGTAACAATGCCTGTCACTAAAGAAAAAAGGATCGGAAATCGGCGCGGTGCCCCTTGGACGGTTGCCGAACTGAAGCAACTCGGCAAAATACCTGATTCAATTTTTGCCTGGCGCGCCGGACGCCCCATCCGCGAAGTGGTCGAGATGCGCGAGCGCAAACGCATTCGATTGCCAACTGCGTGTTCGTCGCCGAAAGTTCCGAGTCGTTCCGCGCTGCCGACCGCGAGCAATTTTATGTGTCTGTCAGCCGGTTCAAGGAAGCCCTGACAATTTACACTGACGACAAACATCAGTTGCTTGAGGCCGTCCGCAAATCCTCGCACCGGCCTTCGTCCACGGATTTGGTGAAAAAGGAAATTTCGGAAGCAGCCGATAAAACGATGACAAAAAAACCATTACAGTCGGTGGCACAGGTGAATGTTAGAAATGTCCAAAAGCTGATGTTCGCAAAACAAAAATCGAACTGGTTGAAGAAGCCGTATCGATATCGGAAGTTCCTGCGGCTGTCCGGAATGCCCTCAAGATGCGTTATTCCAAGGCCGCCATTAAGGAAGCGGAGCGAGGCGTGATCGTGTTTCGGGCTGTCGTGTTGCCCAGGTGGCTCGCTCATGTTGTTCACAGCTCATAATGTCGAGTTCGGAAAGCGCTACTTGCGGACATAACCTGCCGCGGCGGAGCGCTTTCCGTTCTGGCGATGGGCTTCGTCGGACAGTGCGTGGACACCTGAGGCGTCGACCCAGCGGTTGTAAAAGTTGAAGAGCGCACACACAGTAAGGGCGTAGTAGATCTGCTCGTCCGTCCAGTTGTGGGCGTGTAGCGCGGTGATTTCATGCTCACTGATAGCCGGAGAGTGGTGGTTGACCCGGTCGATGAAAGCGAATAACGCTTTCTCGTCTTCGGACAGCCCGGACGCGCTGACGCCCGCCAGTGCCGACGCAACGAAGGACTCACCCTCGACTCCGCGTTCCTGTTCGAGCAAGACAGCCGCGACCGCGGCATGCGACTTCGTTCAAAACGGGCAATGATTTCGCGCAGAAGTGTACGCCGCGATGAGCTCGCGGATTCCAGGTGAGAGCGGCGCCTCCTCACGCATGATTTCCTGGGTGAAGCGAGCAAGATGGTCGGTCGCCTTGGGCTTGAATGCAAAGAGATGCCAGATT